>JGI24188J35168_1000276_pt1 | contig 29493 bp, 27 predicted proteins | sample YNPBryantNP2012_FD_35168 | JGI IMG/M metagenome (IMG submission 35168) | reverse complement strand
GGCCGTGGCTTCTTTCGGGCTGACTCCGGCCTCGAAAAGATCCCGGATGAGCTTTTCATTGTCTTCATTTTCAAAATATCGGCGGATACTCTCGGCGACTTTATCCCCGATCCCTTCCACGGCGATGAGGTCTTCATAGCGGGCGCTCCGAACGGCTTCAAAGGATCGAAACCGATCCGCCAGGACCGTGGCCAGGTACGTTCCCACAAGGGGGATNCCNAGGGCATAGAGAAAGGCGGCAAGTTCGGGCCGGCGTGTCTTTTGGATCGCTTGNATGAGGTTTTGCGCGCTTTTTTCGGCGAAGCCGGGTAGGTTCACNAGGTCGGCTTCCGTNAGGCGGTAGAGGTCTGCCGGGGTGGTTACCATTCCGCGTTCCACGAGCAGGTGGATGATCTGTTTTCCCAGCCCCTCGATGTTCATGGCTTCTCGCCCGGCGAAATGGCGCAAGGCCCCTTCGATTTGAGCCGGGCAGGCTCGGTTCATGCATCGATGGACCGCCTCGCCCGTCAGGCGCACCACAAGGCCGCCGCAGGCGGGGCATCGAGTAGGCATGGCAAAACGGCGTTCGGTTCCGTCTCTTTTTTCCACAAGGGGGCGAACGACTTCCGGAATGACATCCCCGGCCCGTTGCACGACCACATGATCGCCGATGCGAATGTCCTTGCGTTGGATTTCGTCCATGTTGTGTAAAGTTGCTCGTCGAATGACGACCCCGGCCAGCNGGACGGGTTCCAGGTGTGCCACGGGTGTGAGCACNCCCGTGCGGCCTACCTGAACCTGAATATCACGAAGCCGCGTCTGGGCTTGGTGCGCCGGGAACTTGTACGCGATGGCCCAACGGGGGCTTCGGGTTTTTTCGCCGAGCCTTTCCTGCCAGTCCAAACGGTTGACTTTATAGACGACACCGTCCACCTCGTAGGGGAGCTCCGGACGGCGGGCTTCCAGATCGCGATAGTAGTCCAGAGCCGCCGCCAGCCCTTCGCACAGGCGGGACAATGGGTTTACGGGAAGGCCCCACCGTTTCAGCGCGTTGAGAAGGTCCCATTGTGTTTGAAAAGCCGAGCCTTCCAAAACGCCCACACCGTAGCAGTATGCCTTCAGAGGCCGTCGCGCCGTAATGGACGAATCCAGCTGGCGCAAAGATCCGGCGGCGGCATTTCGAGGGTTGGCGAAAACGGGCTCTCCGTCGGCTTCCCGCTGCCGGTTGAGGGCGTGGAAGTCCCGTCGGTTCATATACACTTCGCAGCGCACCGTGAGGACGGACGGAATGGGTGGCGCATCCGGGTGGGCGTAAAGGGACCAGGGAATGGCTCGGATCGTCTTCACGTTCGGTGTCACATCTTCTCCGCGGTACCCGTCGCCTCGGGTTCCGGCTCGAACGAGTCGCCCGTTTTCATAAAGGATTTCCACCGCCAGACCGTCCATTTTGGGTTCGGCGGTGTAGACGATGGGCTCGGTCACGCCCAGGAGCTTTTGCACCCTCTGATGAAATTCAACCATCTCCCCTTCGTCCATGGCGTTTTCCAGGCTCAACATGGGCACGGGGTGTTCGAAGGTCTCAAAGGCTTCCAAGGGAGGAAAGCCGACCCGAGCCGTCGGGGAATCGGGTGAGGCAAACTCCGGGTAGGCCTTTTCCAGGTCCTGCAGTTCGCGAAACAGCTGATCGTATTCGGCGTCCGTGATTTCCGGATCGTCCAAGGCATAATAGCGGTAGTTGTGATAGCGAATGAGTTCACGCAGTTCTTCGATGCGCTGTCGGACCGCTTCTCGGTTCTTCATGTCAGGACCTCTTCAAAACCGTGCGCCCACAAGGCAGCCTGAAGAAGCCCGAAACAGCCTGTGAGCATCATGTCCCCGAAGGGGGCGGCAAAGGCGGTTTCTTCGGTGAACAGTTGCCGCCGCCGAGGGCCGGTGACCAGCGTCCTGTGGAAGGCCCCGTCAGCGGAAAGATCGCCGTAGACGCACCCATGGCCCCCGTCTTCAAAGATTTTCTCATGACGGAGCCTACCCCGGCGAAAGTCGTTCAGGTGTTCGGAAAGCTTAGTCGGGTTGAGGAGTCCGGTGTGGTGTTCGTANAGGCCAAGGACGCGAAAGTCCCTGACGAGNGCGGCGATGGTGTGGAAGTTTCCCACATTGACAATGGTGCAGCCTTCNGCATTCCATGCCCGGCCTCGAGGATCCGTAAGCGCNCCGATGACGGCGGCGATGCCCGTATCGAGAACCACGGCGTCNGGCCGTTCCGCACGAACGGCCTGCATGCGGGTCATGATAGGATCAGGGGGTTCCTGGGCNAGGGCCTTGAGGTCGCCGCCTCGGGCCAGGAAGTCNCGCCAGTACCGAAACCGAAANAGGCGNTTGCTTTCTTTCGGCGAAAAGCCGTGATCCTGAACAGCCACGGCCACGGTGTCGGGCACCGANAGATGGAACAGANCCAGGGCCTTCCCGATGCGTTCCANGTCCAAATCCNGCAGCACCACCTTCGGAAGGCCTTCCGGGGGTGTTNCCGTCACGATGATGCCCANGGCCTGAACCCGCTCCAGGTCATCGTAAAACGTGAGCGCGGCTTCGGGCAGGGCGTAGACCTTGAGGCCCGCTTCCAGGTGGCGGCGCACTTCCTGAGCGCACGGACCACCGCCCATGGTGCGACCCACAAGGAGCACATCTCGTCCCGCCTGCCGTAAGGCGCGAAGTTCTTGGGCCACCAGACGGGTGGGGGAAGGCATGACCATCTTGGCGGCATTTTCGACGAGCTGCCCTTCAAACCAACACAGAATGTCCTGCGTGCCGCCGCCGATATCCACGGCCAGCACACCGCGGGCTTTCCCCATGAAGTCTCCTCCGGTATCCGTGGTCGGAGCGNATTCGANCGTTCTCAAGCCCTTCCCTCCTGCACACGCGGCAGTTCCCCCTCTTTCGGCAGTCCGGGGCTCCCTTAGCGTTCAAAATACACGTTGTTTCGGGACGGGAGCAAGGGCGGAGGTTGGGCTCTAGAAAAGGCAGCGGAGCCTTTCGGCCAGGCGGTTTCTCGTTTCCTGAAATCGAGGGTCTCCAAAGCCATGGCGCCATGTCAGGTGCGATAGGTCGTCCGAAACCACCAGCACTCCAGCCAGGTCGATCCCTCGAAACGCGGCCGCCGTAAACAGCGCGGACATTTCCATGTCCACGCCGAGAACGCCCCTGTGCTGAAACGCGCGGACTTTTTCTTCTGTTTCCCGGTAGGGTGCATCCGTCGACCAGACGGAACCTCTGTGGACCGTAAGATGCGCGTCGGCTTGCAGGGCGGCTTCAAGCCGTTGAAGGAGGCCGGGCGAGGGCGCCGGGGCGCCGAGGATGGGATAATGGGCCGAGGTGCCTTCTTCGGAATGGACCGCCTCGGGGAGTACCACATGGCCGATGGACACGTGAGGCTGCAACGAGCCGCACCACCCGTAGGCGATCACGCGACGAACCCCCAGGGCGATCATCTTTTCCAGGACCAAAACGGCTTGCGGTGCCCCGATCACGGGACCGACACAAGCGACGGGGGGGCCGTCGCCNAGGCAAAGGAAAACATCGCTCAGAAACAGGCGTTGCGCGCGACGGCACGAAGCCCATNGCGCTTTCATGAGCGTCATGTCCTCGGGAGTGAACACAAGNAAGGCGTCGGCGGGTAGCGNAATGTCTTTCTTCGATCGTGCGGGCTCAATGAGCGCTCTGGATCCGGCTTTTTCCATGAAGCACCCGGTTTTCGACGGATCACAAACAAAAGGGAGAACCCGGCGCTCGCTGTGCGGTGTGCCGGGTTCTCCCGTCCAACCCCTGAGTGAAGAGGCGTTATTGGAGAGCGTCTTTGAGTTTGCTGCCCGCTTTGAATTTAATGGTTTTGCTGGCGGCGATGGTGATCGTTTCACCCGTGCGCGGATTCCGGCCTTCCCTCTGGGCCCTCTCGGCAACGCTGAACGTGCCGAAGCCCACCAAAGTCACCTTGTCCCCCTTGGCCAAACTGTCGGCAACGGCGGCGACAAAACTGTTGAGCGCCTTTTCCGCCGCGGCCTTGGTGATTCCCGCCTCGTCGGCCATTTTGGAAATAAGATCCGCCTTCGTCATGCTCTCCTCCTCTAAAATTTATGGTTCAAGCCTCACCCCACTCCCGGCAACACACCAAAGGGAAACACCGAAACGCTTTATGGCACTCAATCCACGGGGACTGAAGATTCACCAAAGTCACGGCAATTATACCGGTCAAAGGGCGCTTGGCAAGCGATTAATCGCCGAAAAACCGCATGGAATAAAGATTTTTTTGAAAAGACCGCCTGCGGGCGAAAATCCCATGAGGCCCTCCAAAAAGATAATACTGAAAAAACANATANTTAGGATTTTNGGGGCTCNGGAAGCCGCCCGGCTGCACAAAGATCGAAAACCGGCTGCTCGGGGTGGTCCCCTTTGTTTTGACGGGTTCTTCGAGGATGTGTTAGGTCGAAAACCGGTGGGTTCCAGCTTTCNCNAAGGTCGGTTCAGCGGGTACGTGAATAAGGAAGCGAATGGAGGTCGCCCGCCCGTGCTGTCTTTCCCCCATGCGCCCTTGGCCTTGTGCGCCATTTTGAGAGGCCCGGCCACGTGTCTGCACTATCGNATTCCCGAAGATTTGGCCGGGACGGACCTCGTGGGCCGACGGGTTCTGGTGCCTTTGGGGTATCGCGAAGCCGTGGCTCTTGTCGTCGCCTTGGACGATCCCGGTCCCGAGGAAAGCGCTCGAGCCCTCAAGGACATTCGCGCCGTGGTGGACGAAGAAACGCTTCTTCCTCCGGATGTGCTCGCGCTCTGCCGCTGGATGTCCACCTATTATTTCCATCCGCTGCCGTCGGTTCTGGAAGCCGTCTTGCCATCGAGCCTTTTGGCCCATCCCCACAGGCGGTATCGGCTCACAGCTGAAGGGCGTCGTGCGCTCCTTAAGGGGCCCCGCGAAGAACCGAAAACCGCGGGCGCTCAAGCGGTGGAGGCAGCGCTTCTGGAAAGGGACGCGCTCGACGTCAAGGACCTGGAAATGTTCCCCAAGGGCTGGAAGGCCCACATCAAACGCCTGGAATCCCTGGGGTGGGTGGCCTGGGACTACGCGTGGCCGTCTTTGGAGCCTTCCGCAAAGAGGGTCAAGCTCGTCGTTCTGAAAGAAGAGCCGCCGGAAAAGAGACTGTCCGCAAGTTCCCATCTTCGGCGATTTGTGACGGTGCTGCGCGATTCCGGCGGAATGTGTCCTCTGTCGGATCTTCGGCGTCAGGTGTCTCAGGCGTCTTATTGGGTTCGAAAGCTTGCTGCCGAGGGCTTCATCGCGCTGGAAGAGCGGGAAGTTGTGCGGGAATCCCCCATGGCACAGAAGCTGGAGCCGAGCCCGCCGTTTGAGCTGACCCCGGAGCAGAAGGCGGCCATGGAGGCCATGGAAGAGGCGGTGGTCTCGCCCTCTTTTAAGCCCGTCGTGCTTTACGGGGTGACGGGAAGCGGGAAAACGGAAATTTACCTTCGGCTCGTGGAAAAGACGGTCGAGCTGGGACGAACGGCGCTCGTCTTGGTCCCGGAAATTGCTCTGAGCACTCAACTGGAAGGGCTTTTCCGAGCTCGGTTTGGCGAGAGCCTCGCGGTGTGGCACAGCGCCTTGGCTTCAGGGGTAAGGGACGACCAGTGGCGAAAGATAACTTCAGGGCGCACCCCAGTGATCCTCGGGGTGCGCTCGGCGGTTTTGAGTCCCGTGAAAAATGTGGGCTTGATCATCGTGGATGAAGAGCACGACAGCTCCTACAAACAGGAGGAGCGGCTGCGTTACCACGCTCGGGATGTGGCGGTCATGCGCGCCAAGATCGCGAACATTCCCGTGATCTTGGGCTCCGCCACCCCGTCGCTCCAATCTTTTCATCACGGCCGAACGGGCCGCTACACTTTGGTAACGCTTTTCAAGAGAGTTGAAAACCGTCCGCTGCCCCACATCCACATTGTGGACATGAGACGCCAACGCGGTCCCTTTCGCGTCATTTCCCCCGAGTTGCAGAAGGCCCTTGAAGAGACGTTTGAAGACAACGGCCAAGCCATGCTTTTCCTGAACCGTCGAGGGTTCGCTTCCTTTTTTTTGTGCCGCACGTGCGGCGCGGTCCTCCAATGCCCCCATTGCGCCGTGAGCTTAACGTATCATCAGAGTCTGCAGCGGGTCCTGTGCCATTACTGCGGGCATGAAGAACCGGTTCCCGGGGTCTGCCCCCTGTGCGCCAAGGGGGTTATAATTCCCTTTGGGTTTGGGACGGAACGGGTCGAAGAAGAGCTGCGGCAGAAGTTCCCTCAGGTGAAGACGGTTCGTGTGGACCGGGACGCCATGACATGCCCGGCCAAGCTCGTCCGGACCCTTGACGCCTTTCGTTCCCGCAAGGCCCACGTCATGGTGGGGACGCAAATGATCACCAAGGGGCACGACTTTCCCCATGTGACCCTGGTGGGTGTCATCAATGCGGATACGTCGCTGCAGATCAGCGACTTTCGTTCAGGGGAAATCACTGCGCAGCTTCTCATGCAGGTGGCGGGCCGGGCCGGCCGCGGCCAAAAACCGGGCCGGGTCGTCATCCAGACGTACAATCCACACCACTACGTCATCCAAGCGGCGGCCGCGTTGGACTACGGGCATTTCTGCGAACACGAACTGGCCACCCGCCGAGCCCTCCAGTATCCGCCGTTTACGAGGATGGCTCGGCTGCTGGTGACGGGGCCGCAGCAAACCACGACCGCTCAAGCCGCCGCAGAACTCGGCCGGATCGCTCGGGAAACAAAAGCCGCGCTGGAATCCCAGGGCATTCCTCTGGCGGTCTTGGGCCCTGCCCCCGCGCCTTTACAGAAGTTGAAAAAGCGTTTCCGTTACAATCTCTACGTGAAAGCCTGGCGCGCGGAGGACCTTCAGGCCTTTGTGGAAAAAATCCTGCAGGGTGTTTCGAAGGCCGCCGGTTTCGAAGCTGTTCGTGTGGCGGTGGATCGCGATCCCGTCTCGAGCCTGTGAAAAGAGAGCGTGCCCGTTTTCCCGAAGCTTGCAAATTCGGCGGTGGACCATTACTGTGAAGTCACTTGGACACCGCGTGTGTCCGTGTGCCTATGGAAACCATGACGAGGCGGAAAATGGCTGTGCTTGATATTTGCGTGTATCCGGATCCGGTCCTTCGCGAAAAGGCCCGCCCTATCGACACCGTGGACGGCGCCGTGCGAAAGCTCATGGACGATATGGTCGAAACCATGTACAACGCCCCGGGAATCGGTCTGGCGGCGAATCAGGTGGGACGGCCCGTTCGGCTTATCGTGGTCGACCTTCAGAGAGAAGACGACCCACACGGNCTGATCAGGCTTGTCAACCCGGAAATCGTTGAGGCGCANGGCGAGATNGTGTGGGAAGAGGGGTGCTTGAGCGTCCCCGAATTCTTCGCCGAGGTNCATCGCTCCGAAAACGTGGTCGTGCGCGGGCTGAATGCGGACGGAAAACCGNTGGAGATCCACGCCGAGGGATTGCTCGCCGTCGCNCTTCAGCACGAAATCGACCATTTGAATGGGCGCCTTTTCATCGATCATCTGAATCCCATCAAGCGGGACATTTTCAAGAGAAAATGGAAGAAGCGGCTTCTCGAGGCGTCGGCGTGACGGACGACCCGGTGAGGGTCGTTTTTTGCGGCACGCCGGATTTTGCCGTGCCCACACTGGAAGAACTCCATCGAAGCGGTGCGCACATTCTTGTGGTGGTCACCCAGCCGGATCGGCCTAAAGGCCGGGGCCGAAAGCCGAGCCCCCCGCCGGTCAAGACGGCGGCGCTGCGGCTGGGTCTGCCTGTCATCCAGCCGGAACGGATTCGGAATCCGGAAGTGATCCGCGCGCTGACGTCTCTCGATGCCCATTGCCTCGTCCTCGTGGCTTACGGGCAGTTGCTTCCCAAGGCGCTTCTCGAGGCCTTTCCCTTGGGCGCTTTGAACGTCCACCCTTCTTTGCTCCCTCGATACCGCGGCGCGGCCCCCATTCAGCGAGCCATCCTCAACGGGGACACAGAAACCGGCGTTTGCATCATGCTCATGGACGAGGGCATGGACACCGGGCCTGTATTGGCTGCGGAAACGGTGCCCATCCGTCCCCAAGATACCTTCGGCACCTTGCACGACACTCTGGCCCGCCTCGGTGCGCGGCTCTTGTGCCGCACGCTGGATGCCTGGCGGCGCGGCCGGTGTCGCCCCGTGCCGCAGGACCATGGCCGAGCCGTGCCAGCTCCTCCCGTCCAAAAGCAGGAAACCCACGTGGATTGGCACCAACCGGCGTCTTCCGTATGGTGTCGGATTCGGGCCTTTGACCCGTGGCCCGGTGCCTACGGCTACCACGGATCCTCCCGAATCAAGTTTTTTGACGCCCGAATGTCTTCCTATGCCACGGATGGCGTTCCCGGAGAAGTCGTCGGCCTATCGCGGGAGGGNCTACTCGTGCGTGCCGGGGACGGCACCGCCGTGGTCATCGGAACCCTTCAGCTGGAAGGAAAGAAAGCGGTGCCCGCGGAAGCCTTTCTGCGAGGGTACGATCTTCCCGAGGGCTCGGTGTTTCACTGACATGGGCGCCGGCTTTAGAATCCCCAGCAACCCATGGACGTTCGTTCGCGTTCAGTGGCGGTTCTTACTTCCGTAAACCGGCAGGGCCCTCCGTTGCCATGCGCCTCGTTCCTTCCGAAAAATCCCTGATGGTTCTGCTGCTGGTCCTGTCCGGCCTGCTTGGCGGCGTCACCCTGGGATTGCTCTTTGTGGTCCCCTACTGGGGTTTTGCACGCATTCACCCGTCGCTTCCACGCATCGCNGGGTTTTTTTTCGCGCTGCTCATCACGGGGCACCTCGCCGCCGTTTCCCTTCTTATCGCCGCAGTCGTGCTCGGCCGGGATGTGCCCTTTTCCGCCTCCTTGCGCCGCATGAGCGCCAAGGGGCTTCTGCCGCTTCTCATCGCCGTCGGGCGCCTTCTGGGCGTGNCCAAGAAAGCCGTGCAGCACGCCTTTGTGGAGGTCAACAACGAACTGGTCATGACGTCTTTTCGTTCGGGGAAAAAACCCCGAAACGTCCTGCTGCTCATGCCCCACTGCATCCAACTGTCCCAGTGCAGGGTGCGGGTCACCTTTGATGTGGAAAACTGCAAAAGATGCGGCCGCTGTCCCATCGCCGAGCTCTTGGAAATCAAGAAACACTACGGGATCGACCTNGCCGTGGCGACGGGGGGNACCATCGCACGGCGCATCGTCGTGGAAACCCGGCCCGANCTCATTGTGGCCGTGGCGTGCGAACGGGATTTGGTGAGCGGGATTCAGGACACGCTGCCTTTGCCGGTCTACGGGATTTTCAATGAACGACCTAACGGACCCTGTGTGGACACCAAAGTCCCCATGACGGAACTCCGGTCGGTCCTGGAGCGCCTTTTTGAGGGAAATGACGGAAAAGGTCATGGATGACGTACGATCCCTTGCCTATCGCCTTCTGCTGCAGATGGACAAAAGGCCGGCCCATCCCGATCGGCTCCTTCGCGTGGCGCTGGNNCGAAACCCGGCTCTGGACCCTCGGGACCGCGCTCTTCTCACCGAACTCGTCTATGGGGTCTTGCGTTGGCGCCGACGTTTGGACTGGCATGCCCGAGTGCTCAACGAAGGGAAAAAAATCGACGCGGATGTTTTGGCCCTCCTTCGCCTCGGCCTTTACCAAATCCTTTTTTTGACAAAGATTCCGGCCCATGCGGCGGTGCATGAGACGGTGGAAGTGGCCAAGACCGCCCATGGAAANCGGGTGGTCGGCTTTGTGAACGCGGTGTTACGCCGAGCACTACGCCTCGGCGATGCGTGGCCGTGGCCGGATCCTCGGCATGATCCCGTGGCGTATTTGTCCGTCATGACGTCTCATCCGGAGTGGTTCGCCGAATACGCCCTGAAACGATGGGGATTGAAGGAAGCCTACGCGGTTCTTTCGGCGAACAATGAGCCCGCGGGAACGACGTGTCGGGTCAATGTGCTGAAGGTCCATCGAGACGAGGTCATTCGCTGGTTTCGGGAAAGGGATGTGGCGACCGAGCCTTCCCCCTATTTGCCGGAAGCCGTTCGCATGGGAGCGCTTCGNATGGATGTGGCCGCCTGTGACCCTTTTGTCCAGGGATGGATTCAGGTTCAGGACGAGGCGTCCCAGATGGTTTCGCTCGTGGTGGATCCAAAGCCGGGGGAGCGCCTTCTGGATCTGTGCGCCGGTTTCGGCGGAAAAACTACCCATTGTGCGGCCCTCATGGGCAATGAGGGCGAAGTGGTTGCGGTGGATCGCGAGGCGTGGAAGCTCGAGGCGCTTCGGGAAAACGCCGATCGGCAGGGGATTCGATGCATNAGGGTCACCGCTGCGGACGCCCTTGAGCTGGATCCGGCCAGGACGGGTCTTTTCGACCGCGTCCTTGTGGACGCCCCCTGCACGGGATTCGGCGTGCTTCGACGAAATCCCGACATTAAATGGCGCCGGGCGGCTCGATCGCCTTACCGAGCGAGCCTCACCCAAAAGGCCTTCTTGCGCCAGGCGGCTCGTTTTGTTAGAAGGGGCGGGATTTTGGTTTACGCCACCTGCACCATCTTTGAGCTGGAAAACCACGGGGTGGCCGAAGAGTTCTCCAGGGATTTTCCCGATTGGGTGTTGGAGTCGGCGGCGGACGTCCTTCCCCAATCGTGCCGGGCCATGACCGATGGGCCGTACCTGAGCACATGGCCGCACCGGCACGGCACGGACGGCTTTTTCGCAGCCCGGTGGCGCCGCCTGTAGGAGCGTGCCTGAAAACCCCTTTTGGAGGTCCTCCTCAAAAAATGGGTGAAGGCATGCTGCGGGGTCGCGGCTTAAGCCGCTCCTCCAACATGTGTTCTCGGAAAGGCCCGTAGAACGTTTTCCGAAAAGGCCCTTGGGNGGCGCTCCCAANGCGAGGCAATGCCATGGGAAAACAAAAACTCGCCNCATCCATNTTGTCGGCGGATTTCGGCCGGCTCGCCGAAGAAATTCGGGCCGTGGAAGAAGCCGGCGCCGATTGGATTCACGTGGATGTCATGGACGGCCATTTTGTGCCCAACATCACCATCGGGCCGGATGTGGTCAAGGCCGTGCGCCGGGCGACGAGCCTACCCGTGGACGTCCATCTCATGATTTCGGAACCCGATCGCTACCTGGAAGCCTTCGTGGAAGCCGGAGCNGACTGGCTCGGGGTGCATGTGGAAGCCAGCGTGCACCTGCATCGCACGGTGCAGCGCATTCGGGAATTGGGAGCCAAGGCGGCGGTGGCGCTCAACCCGGCCACCCCCCTGTGCCTCGTGGAACCCATTCTNCCCCACGTGGATATGGTGCTCCTCATGACCGTCAATCCGGGCTTCGGGGGGCAAAAATTTATNNCTTCGGTGCTTCCCAAGATTCGGCAATTGCGCCGATGGATCGACGAACGATCCCTGCCCGTGCTCCTTCANGTGGACGGCGGGGTCAGTGTGGACACGGTGGACGCTTTGGTGAAAGCCGGCGTGGATGTTTTTGTGGCCGGCTCGGCCGTCTTTCAGGGGTCCGATTACCGACGAACTGTNGGCGCCCTGAAGGAACGGTTTCGCGANGATCCNCCGTGACGGGGGAAAGGCGGCCCGATTCCGGGGGGGCGGGCCGATCAAAGACGTACCGGAAAATGCTAAGGAGAGGGTGATGGACGTGAAAAAAGTGTGCGTTTTGGGAGCCGGCATCATGGGGTCGGGCATCGCCCAAGTGCTGGCCCAGGCCGGCTACGAGGTGGCTTTGCGGGATATCGAGCAGCGGTTCGTGGAAAAGGGCCTGAGTGGGATCAAGGGGAATTTGGATCGTGCCGTGGCCAAAGGCAAAATGGATGCGGCCGAAGCCGAAGCCGTCATGGCCCGCATTCACGGCACCACGGACATGGCGCAGGCGGCCACCGGAGCGGATTTCGTCATCGAGGCGGTCATCGAAAACATGGACCTCAAACGCAAAGTCTTTCAGGAACTGGACAGCCTGTGTGGGCCGCAAACGATCCTGGCGTCCAACACCTCGGGGCTTTCCATTACCGAAATGGCGTCCGTGACGAAACGCCCGGATAAGGTCATCGGCATGCATTTCTTCAACCCGGTTCCAGTGATGAAACTGGTGGAAATCATCCGCGGCTTGGTCACGGGGGACGACACCTTCGAAACGACCAAGGCTCTGGTGGAAAAGATTGGCAAGGTGCCCATCGAAGTCAAAGAAGCCCCGGGGTTCGCGGTCAACCGCATTTTGTGCCCCATGATCAACGAGGCCATTTTCGTCTATTCGGAAGGAATCGCCTCGGCGGAAGATATCGACCGGGCCATGACCTTGGGTGCCAATCATCCCATCGGTCCGTTGGCTCTGGCCGATATGGTGGGCCTGGATACGCTTCTTTTCGTCTTGGANGGGCTCCACAAGGAACTGGGGGAAGACAAGTATCGACCGGCTCCTCTGCTGCGCAAAATGGTCCGGGCGGGCTATTTGGGGCGCAAGAGCGGCCGCGGGTTTTACGATTACTCCAAGTAGAGCGAGAGGGATTCGATGAGCAACGATCGAGACGTGGTCATCGTGGCGGCGGCACGGACGCCCATCGGCAAATTCGGCGGGTCCTTGAAGGATGTGCGGGCGTCGGCCTTACTGGCTCATGTGATGACCGAAGTGTTGAAGCGGGCGGGGAATTTGGCGCCGAGCCTTCTCGACGAAGTGGTCACCGGCGATTGCGTCCAGTGTTTCGACGAAGCGAACACGGCCCGCACGGCCATGCTTCGCGCCGGTTTTCCCGTGGACATTCCGGCCCACACCATCCAACGGCAGTGTGCTTCCAGCATGCAGGCCTTGGCGGCTGCCGCTCAGATGATCAAGGCCGGGGACGCCGACGTGGTCATGGTGGGCGGGGTGGAATCCATGAGCTCGGCGCCCTATTACCTGCCCAACGCCCGCTGGGGCATGCGCCTCATGAACCATGAGGTGGTGGACAGCGTGTGGGAAATGCTGCATTCCGGAAGCCGCCTTCTTGGCCATCCCATGATCATGGGNGTGACGGCGGAAAACCTTGCGGAAAAATACGGCATTTCCCGACAGGATCAGGACGAGGTGGCCCTTCGCAGTCACCAAAATGCCGAAGCGGCCATCAAGGAAGGCCGGTTCAAGGACGAAATCGTTCCTGTGGAGATTCCGGGGCCCAAAGGCACAAGCACTTTGTTCGAGCAGGACGAACATCCTCGGTTCGGCCTGACCATGGACGACCTGGTGCGGCTGAAACCGGTGTTCAAAAAAGACGGCACAGTGACGGCGGGCAATTCCTCGGGCTTGAATGACGGAGCGGTGGCGGCTTTGGTCATGAGCCGGGCCAAGGCGAAAGAACTGGGGCTACAACCCATGGCCCGCGTGGTCGCTACGGCAGCCGCCGGCGTGGAACCCGAATACATGGGCTACGGGCCGGTTCCGGCGACCCAAAAAATCCTCAAAAAAACAGGCATGTCCCTGAAAGAAATCCAATTGATCGAACTCAACGAAGCCTTTGCCGCCCAATACATTGCCTGCGAACGCGGTTTGGGGCTGGACCGCTCCATCACCAACGTGAACGGAAGCGGCATCGGGCTGGGCCATCCCGTGGGCTGTACCGGGCTGCGCATCGTGGTGTCCCTCATCTATGAAATGGCTCGGCGCAATCTTTCCCTGGGCTTGGCCACCTTGTGTGTGGGCGGCGGCATGGGGATGGCGACCCTTCTGAGTCGGGAATAAACGACGGACCGGGTGCTGCCCTTTCGAACAGGGAGCCATGGCTCGGGAGCGCCGGCGCGAAGCCTGCAAAGCCTGCGGGCGAAACGCGCCGCGCTCCCGATTTTTTTTGAGAGCCGGGCGCTTTCAGACTGAAAGGCCCAGGCGTTNCAACAGTTCGGGAGTGGGACGACCCGAATTGTCCCAGCCCCTCAGTTTGTAATAAAGGGGAAGCATNTTTTCCAGTTCGCACACATGCCCCTTGGCGGGGCCGACGGGCATGGGTTCCCGCGTGATACGNGGAGGCAGGGTGTCGTCCTTGGCGTCGAAGCCCGCTTTGACCAAAAAGATCCGTTCCGCGTTGATGATCCGTTCCGCGGCGGTCATGAGGCTTTCCATGGTATAGTCGGCTCCCGTCACCGCGTTTAGAAGCCCCAGAATCCGAACGGGGCGGATGTCTTTGGTCTTGGTCACCAGGTTTCTTACGGAGAAAAACACGCACAAGCCGGCGGAATCGATCAGGGCAAAAACGTCCTGCCAATCTTTGACGATCTGGGGTTTGTCTTCCCAGGTCAGAGGATCCACCAGAAGGGGCACCCCGAGGATTTCGATATAGGCGGGATCGCCCCGCATGTGGCTCGCCCCGATGGGCGACGTGGCGTAGGCCAGTCCCATGCCCTTTTCGGCGCGGGGTTCGTAGCCGGCAAATTCCTGCCCTTTGGACACCATGGCCAGCTCCGGACACCCGTATCGGGTGGCCAGCCGCAGGCTCCCTTCGGCCAGTTGGTCGCCGAAACCTTCGCGAAGCGCTGTCTTGCGGACCATTTCCACCAGGCCGTGAGCGTCGCCGAAAGGCAGCGGCTGTCCAATGGTCTTTTCGTCCAGAATACCCCGTTCGTACATTTCCATGGCACAGGCGATGGTCGCCCCGGCGGAAATGGTGTCCAGGCCCATTTCGTTGCAGATGTAGTTGGCCTTGATGACGGCGGCCAAGTCCCGGACACCGCAGTTGCTGCCCAGAGCGTACACCGTCTCGTATTCGGGTCCTTCGCCTTCCCCTTGAAACGGCCCTTCGGCCACGCGCGTCACCCGGCCGCAGGAAATGGGGCAGCTGTAACAGGATTTGGTCCGCACCAGGTACTTTTCCGTGAGGACCTCTCCGCCGATATCCTTCCAATGTTCAAAGGTGCCTTGCTGAAAGTTCCGCGTGGGATAGGCGCCCACGTTTTGGGTGCCTGTGGACGTAATGGCCGTTCCGTAGACGCGAAGGGGCAAAGGCCCTTTTTTGGTGGCTTCTTTGAAGCCGGCCATGATTTCCTNCAGGAGCTTCTTGAAGGCTTCGGGGTCATGAATGGGCACCTTTTGCGTGCCAAACACGACGACCCCTTTGAGATTCTTGGATCCCATGACGGCGCCCACTCCCGATCGGCCTGCCGCCCGATCCTTGTCGTTCATGATGCCGGCAAAAAGAACACGGCGTTCCCCCGCAGGGCCGATCACGGCCGTTTTGGCGTCGTCCAGGGTTTCCCGGCGCAGGATTCGATCCGTCTCATGGGTGTCTTTTCCCCAAAGATGCCCGGCCGGGCGCAGTTCCGCCGTCCCTTCGCACACCCACAGATAGACGGGTTCCGGGGAACGGCCTTCGAAAATGATCCCGTCGAATCCGGCCTTTTTGAGCATGGTGGGAAANTGTCCCCCGGCGTTGGAACAGGTCAGCGCTCCGGTGAGCGGCGATTTGGTCATGACCATATAACGGGCGCCGGTGGGCGTTCCGGTTCCCGTGAGGGGGCCGGTGAGGAAGATGAGCTTGTTTTCGGGCGAGAAGGGATCCACGGTGGGCGAGACTTCATCCAAAAGCATCCGGACCCCCAGGCCCCGTCCGCCCACGTAATCCACGGCTTTTTGCCGATCCAAAGGNTCCACGGCGGTCGTTCCCGTCGTCAAGTCAACCCGCAGGATTTTTCCNATCCATCCCATGACCGTCCTCCCGCGCTTGCCGCTCGATTTTTCAGGGTTTTTCCTTTAATCTAAAAGGGCTTTTTAGGCATCGCCGAATCTGTTTTCCCCGAGCCCCAGAGCGTCGAGCCCAGCGGAACCATGAAGATTCACGTCGAAAGTTTCGCCACATATCGAGACTATACGCGAAACCTTCCCGCGGACAAGTCCATGGAAGTGCCCGAAGGGACCCGTGTGGCGGAGGTGCTGGCCAGGCTTGGCGTTCCCGCGGACGCGCCGAAGATTCTTCTTGTAAACGGCAGAGCCCGAACGCCGGACACCGTTCTTCGGGAAGGCGACTCGCTGGTCTTTTTTCCTCCTTTGGAAGGCGGCTGATCAGAGACCCAGGTACGCTTCCCGGATCGTGGGATCGTGGAGCAGTTCCGCCGAAGGGCCTTCGCGGACAATTCGGCCCGTTTCCATGACGTAAGCCCGGTCGCTGTTTTTGAGCGTCATTTCCACGTTCTGCTCCACAAGCAGGACCGTCATGCGGCGGCGGATTTCTCGAAGCTGCTCGAAGATTTCCTTGACGACCAGGGGGGCAAGCCCCAGGGACAGTTCATCGATCAAGAGGATGTTCGGAAGGGCCATGAGCGCCCGGCCAATGGCCAGCATCTGTTGTTCGCCTCCCGAAAGGGTTCCCGCTCTTTGGGTCCAGCGCTGTCGCAGAATGGGGAACATGGCGGTGACCCAGTCCATNGACTGAGCCATGCGCCTACGGGCTTCTTTTCGGTAGGCCCCCATCTCCAGGTTTTCCTTAACGGTCAGATCCTTGAAGACCCGCCGACCTTCGGGAACGCAGGCCACACCTAGCCGAACCACATGATGAGGCGGCAGAGGGCCGATATCCGTGCCGTTGAGGCGCACGAAGCCCCGGGCGGGCTTCAGCAGGCCCATGAGGGTTCGAATCAGGGTGGTTTTGCCCACCCCGTTGGCGCCCACGACGGCCACGGTTTCCTTCTCCCGCACGGCAAACGAAAGCCCCTGTAGGACCCTATTTTCCCCGATAAAGACGTGAAGGTCTTGGACCTCAATCATCCGCTTCCCCCAAATAGGCCTCGATCACGCGAGGGTCGTGCACCACCGCCGCCGGTTCACCTTCACACAACAGCCGCCCGCGATCGAGGACCAGGAGCTTTTCCACAACCTGCATGAGGGCGCCCATGACGTGTTCGATCCACAGGATAGTGACCCCGAAACGGTCCCGAATGGCGCGAATGAGATCCAAGGCTCTCAGAATTTCCCCGGTGTTGAGGCCGCCCAAGACTTCGTCCAGAAGGACAAGCTTGGGGCGCGTGGCCAGAGCCCTCGCGATTTCCAAAAGCTTTTTGTGGATCAGGTTCAAGTGGCGGGCTTCAGTGTGGATGAAGTCTTTTAGGCCGACGAACTCCAGAAGTTCTTCCACCTGAAGGCGTCGAGTGGCCGTGTCCCCGGTGAAGCCGTCGCGGCCGATAAGGCCCACCACCACGTTTTCGTAGCAGGTCATGTCGCTGAAGGGACGCGCGATTTGAAATGTTCGAGCAATGCCCTTGCGGCATACGTGGTAGGGTTTGCTGCCGGTGATGTCTTCGCCGCAAAACCGGATGGTGCCCTCATCACATGGAAAGGTTCCTGCGATCAGGTTAAAAAGCGTCGTTTTTCCGGCGCCGTTGGGCCCGATGAGCCCCACGATGCGGCCCTCTTCGATCTCGAAACGGACACCGGCAACGGCCACAAGACCGCCGAAACGTTTCACCACATCCTGAACTTCCAAGAACGCCATGGCCATTCCTCACGAGAACAGAGCCCGCATGCGCCGCTGCCACAAGCCCATCAGGCCTTGAGGGGCGAACCGGCAGACGACGAGGGCGATGAGGCCGAAAAGGAGCACATGAAATTGGCCGTAGATGCGGATGTATTCGGATAGGAACTCGAGAAAAACGGCGCCCACGATCGGCCCGACGAAGGTGCCCATGCCGCCGATGACCGTCATGGCCAAAACGAAAAACATGAGATTGAGCGACAGAATTTCGGGGGTGATGAGCTGATGGTAGTGGCCGTACAAAGCACCGGCCAGGCCGGCCATGGTGCTGGAGATGACAAAAGCGGCCAGGCGCACCTTGACCACATGGATGCCCAGAGAAGCCGCCGCGGTTTCATCGTTTTGGACCGCTCGAAAGGCCGTGCCCAGATCGGAACGCACGATGGCACGAATGGCGAAGAGGACCAAGACAGTGGCGACCCCCATGAGGAAATAGGCGGCGGTTTTGGAATAAACGGGAAGGATGAAAGGAACCGAAAGGCCCATGGTGCCTCGGGTGAATTCATATTCGTTGTCGATGATGATGCGCAACATTTCGGAAAAGGCGAGCGTTGTCAGCGAGAGGTAAATGCCGCCCATGCGGATGCACAGCACGCCGAGCAGCAGGCCGAGAAAGGCGGCGACGGCCATACCCAAAAGGGCCCCGAGAAGCGGCGGCAGATGAAAATGAATGGCCGCCAAGCCGGAAACGTAGGCGCCAACGCCGGCAAAGGCGGCGTGGGCAAACGAAACCTGCCCGGTGTATCCTGCCAGCAGGTTCCAGCTCGAGGCCATCATGATGTAAAAAAGGCACAAAATGCCCGTATGCAGCCAGTACTCTCCCGCAAGAAAGGGAAAGACGCACAGCCCGACGACCAGGAGAAAGGGGAAGGCTGGGATCCAACGGCGCGGCACGAGAAGCTCCTTTGTGAGACGCAGCCTCTAAAGCTGTTTGCGGCCGAATAGCCCCGTGGGGCGGACGGTCAGAACCAGCAGAAGAATGAAGAACCCGAAAAAGTGCTTGTAGCCCGAAGACACATACGCGGACCCCAGATTCTGGACCAAGCCGAGGATCAGCCCTCCGATGACGCAGCCGCCGAGACTGCCCATGCCTCCCAGCACGACGACGATGAAGGCCGTGAGACTCACCCCCACGCTCACCGTCGGCGTGACAGGAAAAATGGGCGCCAGAATGACGCCGGCCGCAGCGGCCAAAGCACATCCCAAGGCGAAGGAAAACATGTTGACCCCGTCGGGGTTAACCCCCACCATGGCCGCCATTTCGCGGTCTTGAGCCACTGCCCGAACCGTTTTGCCGAACCAGGTTTTCTTTACCACACCAAAGAGTCCCGCGATGACGGCGGCTCCCACCCCCAGGGCGGCCAATCGCTGGTTGCCGTAATAGAAAAGGCCGAACAGGTGCGTGGAACCGTCGACCCAGTTGGGGGGTTTTTGCGGGTAGGGGCCGAAGATGAGTAGGTAGGCGTTTTGCAAGACAATGGACAGGACGAAAGTGATGATCAGGGATGCCATGTCGTTGCCGTAGGTGTTTCGAATGAGGGTCCGTTCCACGAGGAGGCCGAAAAGGAAAACCAAAACGACGGCAAGCAGCGCGGCGACGGCCACGGGAAGGCCCAAGGCCCGGGCGAACAGGGCGCTGAAATAGCCGGCCAAGACATAAAGCTCCCCGTGGGAAAAATTAATGACGTTCATGATGCCCACGACGAGGGAAACGCCCAGAGCGGACAGAGCATAGATGACGCCGAGCAGGAGACCGTTGGTGCAGTAGAGAAGGAGATCCTGCATGCGCGAAGTTCCTCTGTGACCCTTCGGTTTAACGGGAAAGAGCCCTNTTTTGGTTTTTGTGGGAGCGGCCTTTCNGCCCAGCACCCATGCCGATCGAGGAAAAGCCTGACCGAGAATGTCATTCTGTGTTTGCGGCGTCTCTCTTTAAAAATTCACCATAGAGACGCAGAGCTTTCTTTTCTTTTGTGCCGCGCCGCTGAGAGGCCGGCGCGGCACAAGAGGCACCCTTCGGGAATCTTTCCGCAAACACCCGCAGGAGACACCCCTTTCCTTTTTCGGACAGCCTCCTGGTAGGAGCCGGGCGGGCTGGCGCGCCGCCCGCCCAAGCGCCCTTACTTTTTCAGCTCACCCGTCTTGACGTTCATGGGATAGACCACCACCTGCTCCTTGTTTTGCCACTGCACGATGAGCATGGGCGGCTGCCACTGGTGGTATCGATAATCGCCCTTTTCCAAGCCGAACTGGACCACACCGCTGCCCACTTCCAGCTTGGTCTTTTCCAGAGCGTCCACGACCTTTTCGCTGTCCGTCGATCCGGCCCGACGCAGCGCGTCGGCGGCGATGAGCAACACGTCATAGATGGAACGGGACTTGTAATCGGTGGGCTCTTTTCCGAATTTTTTCGTGTAGGCCTCTCGGAATTTTTTCGACACTTGGTTGAAGTCCACCTTGGCGTGCATTCGGGACAGGAAAAGCTCCAAATTGCCCGCATCCCCCACGTTCTGCCAAAACTCGGGCCAGAGGCTCGGCGGGCCGGCCCCTTCGAGAATCAAGGCTTTTTTCGGAAACAGCCCGGTTTCGTTGGCTTGGGCGATGAAATAGTGAACCCCGAAGCCATAAATGAAGGCCAAAACGAGATCGGGTTGGAACGCCGCGATTTTGTTCAGTTCCGTATAATGATCCTGGCTCTGGCGTTCCGTTTCCACGGTCATGAATTCCACGCCCATGGCCTTGAGGCCATCCTCGGCCAGTTTCTTGATGCCCAGGCCCCAATCGGTGTTTTCCGCCACGATAGCCACGCGTTTGAAGCCGTAATCCTTGACGAAGCCTAGCAGATTGTCCTTGACGACCCCGCTGTTACACGGACCGGCTCGAAAGACGTACCGGGAATTCTTGGCCGTGATGTCGTCGGCCCAGGCTTCGGCGATGATGAGCGGGTGTTTGTAGCGGTCGGCGATGGGGACTTCCGCCAGGGCGCAGGACGAATGGCTTTCGCCCACCGTGACCACCACTTGGTCCTTGGTGATGAGCTTTTCAAAACCTGAGGCGGCCTTTTCCGGCGTGCCGCCCGTATCTTCAAAGACCACCTCCATCTTTTTGCCCAAAACACCGCCCTGTTCGCCGTTGATCACATCCAGGGCGAGGGCGATGCCTTCTTCAAAGGCGGTGCCTGTGGCCGCCGCCGGTCCGGTGCGCGGCCCCACAACCCCGACCTTGATTGTTTCCGCCGCGTGCGCGGAAAAGAACCCTGCCAAGCACAGTCCGACCACCATCGATGCCACTACCAATCTTTTCCAGACCATTCGAAGCCTCCTTCCTTGTAGGCCCACACAGAAAGGGGTGCCCGAAACTCCACACCCCACAACGCCTCTCACGATGTCGCATCCAACCCCAAAATGGATCGCGCCTCATCGGGGCTCGCCACCTCGCGGCCCAGTTCCCGAGCGATCCGCACGATGCGTTCCACCAGCTGTTCGTTGGAAGCCAGTTCCCCTTTGCGGTAGTAGATGTTGTCTTCCAAACCGACGCGGACGTGCCCTCCCAAAACGATGCCCAAAACGTTCATGGGCAACTGGGCGGCGCCGATGCCGGAGACGGTCCATGTGGCGTCGGACGGAATGCTGTTTTTGAGATGCATGAGGTTTTCCGCCGTGGCTGGAATGGCGCCCTTAAGCCCCATGACGAAGTTGAAGTGGAGGGGCCGACGGGCCAGGCCGCGGGCCGCCAAGTCCAGCGCGTTGGCGATCATGCTCGTGTCGAAGATTTCCATTTCCGGCTTGATGCCGTACCGAAGCATGTCGGCGGCCAGTTTGTCGATGAGATCCGGTCCGTTGACGTAAACGGAGTCGGGAAAGTTGACGGACCCCGTGGTCAAGCTCGCCATTTCGGGACGCAGCCGCAAACGCGCGCTGCGTTCCTCATAGCCCATGCCGGCCCGTCCGCCGGTGGAAATCTGGACGATGAGCCGGGATCGGGCCCGAAGCCCTTCCGTGACTTCCTCAAACAGGTCGTAGCGCGGCGANGGGGCCTGGGTTTGGGGNTCCCGCACATGCACGTGCACAACGGCCGCTCCCGCCGATTCACAGCGCAGAGCGCATTCGACGATTTCCTGCGGCGTGATGGGCACGTGGGGTGTCTTGGCCTTGGTGGGCAAAGATCCCGTCGGGGCGACGGTGATGACGAGCTTTTTCATCGGGCGACCTCGGAACGTCGAGAAACCCGTCTGACGGAAATCTGTTTGCTCAAGAGTTCCGCAATGATCTGGGCCGTTTCCTTGAGCGGCGGCAGGCATTGCTCCACGAGCTGCTCCACCGTGTAGCGGATCGTCGGCACGGCCACGTTGACGGCCGCCACAGGATGGCCGCGTCGCAAAACGGGAACGGCGATGGAACGCAGCCCCACGGAAAGCTCTTCATCGTTCACGGCATAGCCGCGGCTTCGCACCAGGTTCATCTCGTCGCGAAAAGCTTCCTCGGAAAGGATCGTGCGATGGGTCAGCGCATAAAAATGCAAACGCTTGATGAGATCCTCCCGCTCCTTGGTCGGGAGAAAGGCCGCCATGGCCTTGCCCATGGACGTGCAATAGACCGGAAGCCTGGCCCCAATGTGCAAGGGGTGCTTCATGATGGGTTCCGTGACGTAGCGATCCACGTAGAGAATATCCAGACCGTCCAGGACCGCCATGTTGACCGTTTCGCCCAATCGCCGGGACAACTCCTGAAGGTAGGGCTCACCCACCTGCCGAATGTCCATGCGACTCAACGCCGCATAGCCGAGGCTAAGCATCTTGGGAGCCAGCTGGTAATGCTTATCCGGCGTTCGATGCACATAGCCCAGCCGCACCCAGGTATAACAGAACCGCGAGACGGTCACCTTGTTGAGCCCGATGGCATCGGCGATTTCCGTCAGGTTGAGGGGCCTTTCGGCCTGAGACAAAACTTCCAAGACCGCCATGCCCCGGGATAGGGACTGGATAAAGGTCCTGGACCCATCTTCCACGATCGTCACCTTCGGCGCCATTGGCTTCGCTCCATCAGATCCACAAAATTTCACGATGCAAGGACTGGTTCTGCTAGGTAGAAAATAAGCGGGGCCGTGTCAAGCCGATTCTTGAGCCCGGCCGAAACAGGACGCTCCTACAAGGCGATCCGGAGGACAGGCAGGCCCGTTCCACCCATGGAGGCGATTTCTCCACGGCGCGTGGCCCATGGCGTCCCATCCCGGCCTTGAGGGGCTTCGACGGTCAGGCTAGGGCAGGGGATTGGACAGCGTGCGAGTGGCGGCGCGCACTCGATGGGCTTCGTCGTCGCGACGGCACGGAGGGCATAGGGGGATCCAGTCGAAAGAAAAGTCCGTGGATCCAAGGACCGCGGCGAGCTGATTGGAGAGCCTTCGCCGTATTTTTTCCGTGGTAAAAGGCTTACCGCACCGGCGGCAGCGCGTCAGCGGAAGACCCATGTGATCTCGGGCGGGTGCGGCCGTGCCGCATCGGGGGCCAGCGGTTCCAAGGCGATGGCATTCACGGGGCAGACCTTTCGGCAGGCATCGCATGCTGCGGCACACAAGCTCGAAGCCGCAAAGCGCCGAAGCGCGTCCTCGTCCTTAAAGACGATGCGTTTTTCCGGGCATGAGGCGGCGCACGCAAAACAGCCGATACATTTGTCGACATCGATGCGCAGCCGTCGATCCGTTGGCGTCTCTTTCATCGCAGGTCTTTCTCCCTGAATGCTGCGCTCTTTTCCCTTTGGGCCTTGGGGCCAGGAAGGCTCTGCGAAAACGGGCCCGCCGCGACCGAGGGAACCATCCCGGCGAGGCGACGCCGCTTCAGAGGGCGTTGCAGCTCGTCGGTGATGGCCTCCGTCGGGCAGGTGAGCACGCACGCCGGGCGCTTTCCTTCCGCGCAGCGGGCCCGACACAGATCGCATTTGACCACGTTCGGCCACTGGAANGGATCCACGGACAGAACCCCGAAGGGACAGGCCATGGCACACAGGCCGCATCGNGTGCACCGTTCGGCGAGAAGAACCACGCCGTGGGTTTTATCCCAGGCCAGAGCCTGCTCCGGGCACACGGCGGCGCAGGGACTGTTTTCGCACTGGCGGCACATAAGGGGCACGGGAAGGCCGTCGGCGAAGGCCAGGTGAATGCGGGACCCGCTGCCGTGGGCCATGCGGCAGGCCGTCTCGCAGGCGAAGCAGCCCGTGCAGCGCCTGAAGTCCACATGAAGAAAAGCGTTCATGGTCCGGTCCCTTCCATCTTTTCCAGTCGGCAGGCCGCCGTTTTGAATTCGGGGATTTTGGCGGCCGGATCCAGCACGTTCTGGGTGAGGGCGTTGGTTCCGGGAAAGTGAAAAGGCACGAAGACGACCCCGGGGCCGACGCTTCCGGTGACGTGCGCCTGAGCTTCCACGGTGCCTCGNCGTGTGACGATGCGCACCCNCTCACCGTGGCGGATTCCTTCCTGCGCTGCGTCTTCCGGGTGGATTTCCACGAANGGATGCGGAGAACGGGTCGCGAGGCTGGGGCTGCGCCGNGTCATGGCACCGCTGTTGTAGTGTAGGGTCACACGGCCGGTGGTCAGGCAATAGGGAAAATCGGCGTCGGGTAGCTCGGGCGCTTCCCGAAACGCTACGGGATAGAGTCGGGCCAAGCCGTCTTCCGTGGCGAAACCATGTTCGTGAAGCACTGGCGTGCCCGAATGGCTTTCCTCCGGGCACGGCCAGGGAATACCTTCCGCGGCCGTGGCAAGCCGTCGGGGGCTTATNCCCCCGTAAGCGGGGANGACCCGNCGGATTTCTTCCAGAACGTCTTCCGGGCAGGTATACGGAAAGAAGGCCCCCAGTCCCAGCCGATGCGCCAGGTCCGTGAGGATTTTCCAATCGGGCCGGGCTTCCCCTGGAGGATCGACGGCTTTCGGCGACCATTGGACGCGTCGGTCCGTGTTGGTCCGGGAACCGCTCTTTTCCGCCCAGGCGGCGGCCGGAAGCACCAAGTGGGCCAGCTCGGCCGTTTCCGTTAAAAAGAGGTCCACGACCAGAAGGAAATCCAAGCGCTGAAGGTTTTCCAGGGTCTTTCGGCTGTCCGGGCTGGTCACGACGGGGTTTTCACCGATGGCGATGAGACCGCGCACCCTGTCCCCCGCCGCCTGTTCCATTTCGGTGACCGTCAGGCCCGGAAAGGCGCGCANGGTTCCGGCGGGCAACCCCCACGCCCGTTCGAAGAAAGTGCGGGCGTCCGGATCCGACACCGGCCGATACCCGGGCAGCAGGCCGCTTAAGGCACCCATGTCGCACGCGCCCTGAACATTATCTTGACCGCGCANCGGATAGATCCCGCATCCTTCCCGGCCNACGTTGCCCGTGACCAAGGCGAGATCGGCGCAGGCGCGNACGGTTTCGGTGCCGAGCACATGTTGGGTCACNCCCATGCAATAGATGAGCGACGCTCGAGGGGCTTTGGCGTANAGCCGNGCGGCCCGGACGATGTCCCGNGCGGGCACGCCGGTGATGCGCGCCGCCCAGAACGGGTCGGTGTCCTTGACGGAGGCGCGCAGGGCTTCNGCGCCTCGAGTCCTTTGGGCGATGAAGGCGTCGTCGTGAAGCCCTTCCTGAAAAATCACATGAAGCATGGCCGCGAGAAGGGCGAGGTCGGTTCCGGGTTTGAGCGGCAGGTGCAGATCGGCGATCCAGGCAGTGGGAGTGCGCCGAGGATCGGCCACCACGATCCGTGCTCCTCGGTCCTTGGCTTCCTGCACCCAACGGAAAGCCACAGGGTGGTTTTCAGCCAGGTTGGATCCCACAAAGAANAGGCACTGGGATCGGCCNAGATCCGACAGTGGATTGGTGGCCGCCCCCATGCCAAGCATGGGGCCGAGCCCCGTGAGCGTGCTGGCATGGCAGAGTCTCGCGCAATGATCCACGTTGTGGGTCCCCAGAACTCGGGCGAGCTTNTGCACCAGATAATTATCCTCNTTGGACCCTTTGGCCGTGGATAGAAAGGCGAGCGCGTCGGGGCCGTGAGCAGTCAGGATCTTTCCTATGCGTTCNGCCGCCGTATCCAAGGCGCGGTCCCACGAAACGGGCTTCCATCCAGTGGNCGACCTCTCCAGCGGGCGCTGCAGCCGATCGGGATGGTTGAGCATTTCCAAGGCTGCGTGGCCTTTGGCGCACAGACGGCCGCCGTTGATGGGGGAATCCACGGCGTATTCCAGCCCGGCGACGCGCCCGTTTTGCACAAGAAGATCCAGGTGGCAGCCGACGGCGCAATACGGGCACACAGTGCGAACGGGGGTGACGGCGTTCATGGGGTCTGAGGGCTCCCTGAAGCGAGCATGTCTTCCACCTGCGGACCCCCGCGGGCGGCTTCCACAAATCGAGCCACCGTGCGGCGGCGCCGATCCGAGACGAAGCGGCTTTCCAAAACCAGGGCCTTGGTGGGGCAGGCTTCCACGCACGCCGGCTGATCNCGTCCCAAGCATCGATCGCACTTGACCACGTACCCGTTCCCTCGGCCGGGCTGAATCACCCCGAAAGGACAGGCCATCACGCACGCATGGCAGCCGATGCACCGGGGTTCCGTGTAGACCACCAGACGGCTGTCCTCGTCAAAAGCCAAAGCCCCCGTGGGGCAGCAGCGCACACACGGCGCATCTTCACAATGGCGGCACAGAAAAGGAGCGGGGCTGTCGCCCGCCTGTTCCACGAAAATGCGCCGCGACGGTTTGGGTTCTTCAAACACGGCGGCCAAAAGGGTCCCGCCTCGAGAATGGGCCACTCGACACGCGATTTCGCAGGAGCGGCATCCCGTGCACCGTTCCAGCCGCACCATCACCCTTTCTTTCACGCTTTGTTCCATAGCCGACTCCCTCAGCGCAATTTACAGCCCGAGAGCTTTCCTTTTCAGACGGATGTGATCCACAATGAGCCCCGCCGCTTTTTCCGGGTCGGGTTCCACGGCGAAGGAGGCACCCAGAAGCCCTCGAATGTCTTCAGTCAGGAGTTTGACGATCTTGGGGCTGCCGAAAATGGGCGGCGGTGTGCCGAGCACCGTGAACACACCGGAGGCTACGGCGTAACAGGCGATGGAGACGGCCTTTTCCGAGTACCATTCGGGGGCGGCGGCGGCTAAGGGAAGATCCGAAATGTCCGTGCCCAAGGTGTTGGCCAGGGCGGCGGCTAAATCCAGAATGCGCACGTTATCCACACAACTGCCCATGTGAAGGACCGGCGGGATGCCCAGGGCCGCGCATACCTTCTGCAAACCAGGTCCTGCCTGGGCCGCCGCTTCCGGAACCTTGAGGCCGGCTTTGGCATGGGCGACGGCGGCGCAGCCCGTGTCCACCACGAGAATGTCGTTTTCGATGAGCCGCCGGGTCAGGGTCACATGGCCGAAGTCGTGGCGGATTTTGGGGTTGTTACAGCCCACGACTCCGACGGCGCCTTGCACCGCTCCGGATTTGATGGCGTCGATCAATGGGGTCGGGCTGCCGCCGAGAGCCGCTACGATGGCTTCCACACTGAAGCCAGCCATCATTTTCGTCGGGGCGTTTGGCGGAGTGAGGATTTTGGCCGGAATGCGCCGGGTAAAGTTTTCCACCGCCATGCGGACCAAGTCCCGAGCTTTTTCCCGGGCCGTTTCGGGATGAAATTCATGGTGGGCCATGTGAGGGTACTTGGCCTTGTCGCTGGTGGAAACCATGAGCGTGTGATAGCAGGTGGCGATTTCTCCCAAAGCCGGCATGATGCACTGATAATCCACGAGCATCATGTCCACAAGCCCGGTGCTCAAGGCCAATTCCGTCATGAGATGATTGCCCGCCATGGGAATGCCGCGGCGCATAAGCAGTTCGTTGCCCGTGCAGCACAAGCCGGCCAGGTTGATGCCGGCCGCGCCCTTTTGCGAGGCCAGGGCAACCAGTTCAGGGTCTTGGGCGGCTTCGTAGATCATTTCGGATACGATGGGATTGTGCCCATGAAGGATGATGTTCACCTGGTCCGTTTTCANCACGCCCAGGTTGACTTGGGACGACACCGGCTGTGGAATGCCGAACAGGATATCGGAAACTTCCGTGGCGATGAGGGATCCTCCCCAACCGTCGGAGAGGGCGTTACGCAGCCCNTGGAGAAGCAGGCTTTGCCAGTCGTTGTCCACGCCCATGTGGGTGCGGTGCATCATTTCCGACGTTTCCCGGTCGATGCCCCGAGGTGTGATTCCCAGCTTCTCCCAAACGGCTCGCCGCTTTTCCGGAACCCTGGCCAGGAAAGTGAGGGCTTTTTTTCGGGTGCCGAATTCCTCCTCCATGGCATAAGCCAGNTCCACGGCCAAGGCTTCGGGCGTCTTGCCGTCGGCGGCAATGCCGAATTCCGCGGCCACCTTTTTAAGCTTTTCCGGGCTTCGAATGGTATAGCCCGGCGCACGGCCTTCGCCGACTTTTCGAAGCACCTCCACCAGGTCCCGACCGTGATCGGAATGGGACGCCGATCCGGCGGCGATCATGCGGCCTAGATTCCGCGCCACGATGATGTCCGCATCGGCACCGCACACGCCGCGCTGCGGGCCGTCTCCAAAGGGGTCGATCCGGCACGGCCCCATGGAGCAATTACGGCAACTGAGCCCCAATTCGCAAAAGCCGCATTGCGGCTTTTGGGCTTCGTAGCGGTCCCAAACGGTTTCAAGGCCGTCTCGGGCGGCCTTTTCGAGAAACATTCGGCCGTCTTCAGTGATGGTGCGCCCTTGGATCTCGTCCTTTGTGAGCAACATGGCTTCTGCCCTCCTCATGAAAGATCTTCGGATCTCTCAACCCTGGAAACGGACGCCAAAAACGGACAAAAAGAGCTCAGGCAAGACCGCGCCGCAGCCGCGAGCCTCGGCCATTCAAGTGCCCATGGTTCGGCCGAAAAGGGGACCTGCGGCCCACGCCTTTCGACGAAAACCCTTGGGCAGCCTTCGCGTGCCGTCTCGCCCGCCTTCATGACGGTCCCTCCGGTGGCCCTCAAGCCGTCCGAAATATGCTGCCGGCACTGATGCGTGAGAATTTACACAAAACTTATCGCAAAGACGGAAAGACGGTCAAGACGCAGCCCGAGAAATCGGGAACACAGCCGAAAGGTGCCAGTCGGTACAGGAGACCCCCGATGAAGTGTCAAGGGTCAGGGCATAAGGAAAAAGTAAAGGGCTTTTTCCGAACCGGAGTCGAAATTGACGAAAACCACGCCGACGGTTTTCCCATCCACGCGACGGACCTCGCCCACGGCTTTCACCAGGGATTTGCGCTCATCGGTTAGAGGGATTTCAAGATGGACCAAATCCCCGATTTTGAGGCCGTGGGCCAAGGGGGTTTGAAAGCGGCAGCCGGTCAGCGAGATGTCTTGGACGATCATCTGCCGAAAGGGGCTGGTGGCATCGTCCGTTTTTTTTCGGTATTCTCCAAAGAGGAAGACTGACTTTCGATAGGCCTTGCGCATTTCCAAGGAGACCTTGAAGGCATGGCCGCACGGGCAGCGTACCGTGATATCCTTGTTTTGCTGCGGGAAGCGGGTGGCATCCACTCGGCGAGCGAACCCGCACTGGGGGCAGACAATGGTCGCTTTGCCGTCCTGGGCGACGAAGACTTTGAGGGTGTCCATGGCTTTTCCGGTTCTCTTTCAGCGTGTGCCTTGAGCGCCGCCCGATGGCGGCGCCGTTTTTGCCTGCCGCGGTGGACCGTCCCATGAGTCCACCAAAGAGTTCGGCGCAATGACGGCGCATCTTGAGCATATTCCTTGGCAAATGGCAAGAAAGGAGGACTTTTCATGAGTCGCACCATGCAGATCGAGATTCGGCTGGTGCCGGTGTATGATCAGGGAGGTTTTGTCAAGCAGTATCCTGGCTGCAGCGCCCTCTTTCGGGACGTGGGGAAGAAACGCCTCCTCGATGAGCCCCTCACCCTTTATCATCTTGT
>JGI24188J35168_1000261_pt1 | contig 30036 bp, 23 predicted proteins | sample YNPBryantNP2012_FD_35168 | JGI IMG/M metagenome (IMG submission 35168) | reverse complement strand
CTGCCTCAGAATAATATCTTGGAGGAAGTACCGTGTACTGTATCTTGGCTCTCCAGAAAAATTCCATGTAGCGGAAGTTTCTTCCCACTAAATCGGGACGTGTCCCAACTATCACATTGCCTTGCTTGTCCATAATCAGAATTTCTTGAAAATCGCTGTCAGCCAGGATTGAATTTAATTCCGTTGCAAGGGGATCGACGCGTTCCTGCGACAGCGGCAGTCCATTGTTACTGAGGAAGAGAACCTCTAAAATTTTGGAAAAAGTTTTGGCTTGTTGAAGGGGACGTTTTAGAATAACAGATTGATTAGTGCTCCAATTCTGGATTCTTTTATTCTTCTCACTGAGTATCTGGCTCAATAACTGGTTGGCAGACTGAGTATCGTTGATCAGAGAGTTGTAGTAAGAAATAATTGATAAGACAGCAATCGGAATAAAAACCAATATGACGAGCGTCCTGAGAATTCTTGCGAAAAGTTTTTGATTATGAGATATGCTCAGGGATACTTGCAATATAAATAACCCAAATACTGTTACATAGGTGGGAATAACAGCGCGCATGAAAGATAGATTATTGGATTGCAATTGGTAAGGAATAACTGCATGGTCGAGCCAAAAAATGATTACTGACATTACAACTGCTACTGCTGCTATGAGTAGACGATGAAATGCTGTGGGCATCCTTTGAATGATCAATAATGCTAAAGTCCATAGTACTAGCAGGATGCTGATTGTCACATTGTCCCAGATCGCTGCGTGAATCACAAAGTATATGCCCCAAATCCCCTCTGCCAGCANACCGGCTAGAAGTACGCGGTTGTGCAACACAAGTCGGCGTATTGCCCAAAATGCGATAGCGCAAAGGATGGAGCCAGCGGCTATCAGCAACAGGGGCGTTTTGCCGAAGGTCAAAAACAGGACGAGGTTAGCGATGGAAGTTAGTGCAGCAAAAATTGTCGCCGATGAGGTGATGGCGGTCAAAAAACGCTTCTGCTGTCTTTCTTGAACTGATGGAATTCCGATATTCATTTTATGCTTCTCCGGTATCGGACCTGGCGTTTTGGTTTTCAGCAGTCTGGGAGTCCGGGGATAGGTAGACTACCACTTCGTCTACGCTGGGGATTTCGTGCAATTGACGGGCTGCTGCTTGCAACAGGGCATCTGAGTCGGTATACCGGCTGAGTTGGGATGCCAGTTCACTCAGTAATTGTTCCTGGCGCGCACGTTGTTGTGTTTCGGCTAACAAGCGGGAGTTTTCAAGGGCAAGGCCGGCCTGTGTGGCGACTTGTTCAAGCAAGGCCCGCTCAGCCTCGCTCCAATTTGCTTCTGCCTTGCGGGTTAGGGTAATTCGTCCAATCACCTGGCCGCGCAGCAGGATAGGGATTTGCATCTTTTTACTGTCCAGGAAAGCAGTGGAAGGTGGTTGAAATGTATCGCTGAATAAAATTGGGGTTATGCCTGTAGAGGTATAGCGATAGCCTTTTTTCTTCAGGGAAATTTGCCTCATCCAAATTTGTCGGGTATTTTCCTTAAGCAATGCCTGGAGTTGGGAGAGAGCTGCTTGACTTTCTTCAATCAACTGCGCGTTGTTGATTGCCAAAGCGATCTGATCAGCCAGGGTTTGGAGCAATTCGATATCGTCTTGTGAAAATGCGGCCACTTCTGTAGATTGGATATCGAGAACGCCAATAACTTTGCCATGGGCGCTCAGGGGAATAGCGACTTCTGATTTGGTGAGGGGGAGATCAGGATTTTTAAAATAGACGCTATCTTGCCCGACGTCCGTGGCTACCCGAGGTCGGTTCTGGGACGCGGCCATTCCAACCAGGCCTTGTTCTCCGACTAGAAGCCGGTGACCACGCTCCAAAATACGCTGTCCGCCTTCTGAAGAAGCCGCTTGCAGAACAGCATACTCGCCTGCTGCATCAATTAGAAAGATTCCAGCGTGATAGTAACCAAGTTGTTCTGAGATGAGCCTGACTGTTCGATTGAGCAATGTTTTTATGTCGCGCTCTGCAGCCGCCTGTTTGGAAATTTGGGAGGCAGCTTGCAGGCGCATAGTTTTGATGTTTAGGTCTCGTGTGCGTTGCTCTACCTCAGTTTCCAGTGAAGTTTGGGAAACTTGTAGATATTCAAGCAATTGATTTAACTGAATAGCAAGTTGCTGAATTTCATCAGAGGTTGAGATTGGCACGCGCGAAGAGAGATCGCCTGTCTGGAACTTTTTTAATGCGAGAATAATTTCTTGATAGGGGGTTGTGATAGAACGTTCCAGGGAGTAAATTAAGTAAATTACCGAAAGCAAGAGAAGAGAGACCAAGAGATAAAAGTTTGTTTCCTTTTGCAGAAACTTTTCACTCCCTGCAAACGCCACACTCATCAGAACGAGAGAAATAAAAATGATTTGCAAGCGTGCTCGAAATCCGAATTTGTTTACGTTTGACGTTTGGGCAAATTTTTGATCAAAAAGGGCATTACGAACCGGCCACAGGGCCTGGTCAAGAAATAAGAAATTCTGTATGACGACAGCAGTCGCTGACACTACTCCCCCAATTGCAATATAGATAGCCTGGATGGTGCTGACTTCACCGATCCAGCGCATGAATAAAACGGCTGGCAACACAACAAGAAAATAAGCAGTGATGGCTTCTAGAAGCATGTACCGCGGAACAAAATTGTTGATTTCTTGCCAGGCTCGAAACTCTAGCTCCTCATGCAGAATATCCTGGGAAGAGGTTTTGCCTTTGAACAATTCATCCAGGCGTAGACGGGCGTGTCTGGTCGCCATTGCTGTGTAAACAGGGAAAAGAATGTTGGCGAGCGCAACAAAGGTTAAAACACTAGCAAATAACTCAATGATCTGAATGCGACTTAAGTTGGCCTGAGTCAGGATGTAATAGATTCCCAGCAATGCTGCAGCAAAGGAAATTAACTGAGTAATGGAGGCCATCCGAATGAGATAAGCGCCTCCCCAATGTTGCAGGAGTTTTTGGTAGATTGGTTGTAAAGGCAGTTTTCTATCCACGCTATCTCTCCGCTTTATTCGATCTCTAATTCGATTGTCGCCTCATCTGCACGCAATGCTCGGCCCACTTCTTTGATTGTCGTGTGCAGAATACTATCCATGTTAGGAGAGGCCCAAATTTTGCTGATAATTTCAGCGGCGAGACGTTCTTGTAGGGCTGCTTGTTGACTTTGTTCTAGCAAGCGGGCATTTTCTAGTGCCAGTGCAGCCTGTGTGGCGACGGCTTCGATCAGGGCTTTTTCGTCTGCGCCCCAGTTGGGATCACCTTCAATAGACAAAGTGCCAATTGGTTCATCGCGTAAAGTTAAGGGAATATCTAGTTTCTTCTCGGTCTTTTGCGACGAACTCTCAGCTGCTTCTCCGTATTCATATTCCAACGTCTCTTTACTTATCCTGGACCAGGCTTCTGCGATATACAATTTGTGCGCGGCGCGTAATTCTTCCAGGCTGTGTTGAATTTCTTGAAAGAGACGCGCATTTTCGAGCGCCACGGCCACCTGGTTGGCCATACCCTGTAATGTTTGAATATCGTCTTCGTCAAAGGCGGCTTCCTGCGTAGATTGTACATCCAGGGCGCCGAGGATACGGTCCCCCACCATCAAGGGAAGGGCAATTTCTGAGCGGGTTTGGGGGAGCAGGGGGTTCTCGAAGCGTACTGGCTCTGCTCCCACATCAAGCGCAATTTGGGCTTCTCGTTTTACAATTGCAGCGCTTACCATGCTTTTCCCGCCAATTTCCAAACGGTGACCTTTACTCTTAAGAATTTGACCGGCTGTGCCAGTGGCATCTTTGAGCTCAGCCCAACGACCAGTTGAGTCAATCAGAAAGATTGCTGCATAGTAATAACCAAATCTTTCTGTAATCAGATTGACCACTTTTGTAATCAACTCGTTTGGTTCAAGGATGCGGCTCGCGGCTTGACCTACCTCAATTGTTGAGCGCAATTGTTCTGTGCGTTCTTGGACGCGTTTTTCTAGTGCAGCCTGCAGTTCTGCCAATTGCCCAATCATCTGGTTGAAGTAGATGCCGAGTTTCCCCATTTCATCTGTGGCGGTGATGGCGATTCTCTGGCTTAAGTCTCCGTTTTGAATCTTATTAAACGCTTCGATCATCAGTCGTACAGGNTGTAAGATGAGTCTTGCGAGAAGGATTGCTAATCCCAGGCCAAACAGCAACACAAATCCTGTCACGACAATACTTTGAATTTGCAAATCGCTCAAAACTTGGAACGAACCGATTTCTTCGTAAAGGATGCGCGTGGCCTGGCGGTAACCAATCGGGGCAATCAGTAATGAACTAAGCAAAATGATGGAGAAAAGCACCACAATTAATTTCCATAACAGACCAACTCCAGCAAACGCGGTTAATTGTGTTTCAAATTGTTTTGGAACAAGAACTTTTTGCGCTGGAATCATCCAGGACTCGATCAGAAGAACTTCAAGAATGGCAAATCCCAGTCCACCAACAATCCCAGCAATCAAGGTGTAGATTTGCTGGTCGAAGTTTGCTCCCAGATGAACGCGGGTGTAATAGAGAGTCAAAGGCAGAATTACTGTTAGTAGTAGCCCAAAAGCAATCACGATATAACGCCATGCAAAATTAGTAACTTGATGCCAAGCCTTTCGTTCTTCTTCAGGGTCAGATTCGTAGTATTTACCCTTTTGGCTCCATTTCCTCAACTTGCTGATCATGGCGCGGTTCCCATAATAAAAACCGAGCAACAAGACAAGGTTGCGAGGCACAAAGATCATCATATCAAATGACCAAAGTCTTAATACTTCAGCAAGAGTGAATTCGGCGTTAAATAAAAGTATTAACCCGGCAAGAGCAAGTCCTAATGGTGTTACAACCACTTGGGCTAGGGCCAAAACGACAGTGGGGTAATATTCCTTTGTGTGCTGAAGAAGAGATTCAAAAAAAGAAATTCCACGCCGGTTGGTATTCATGACTCGTCCTTCTCTCTAGCGGTTTCTCGGTCAATATAGAGTGAGATTTTAGCCCAACGCGCTCCTAACGCTTTGCTTAACTCACTTGCTGTGGTTGCGAGAATCGTTTGCATATCGGTGGAGCGGCGAATTTTACTTGTGATCTCATACAGCAGACGTTCACGTTCTGCTTGACGACGAATCTGCTCAAGCAAACGGGCGTTGGCCATAATTGCTGCCAGACTGCCTCCCAGTGTTCCAAGCAATTCCTCATCATTTTCGCTGTATGCTCCAGGTTGGTCGCTTTCTGCGTTTAAGACACCCAGTAGTTCGCCTCGATAAGAAAGGGGAATAGCTATTTCTGAGCGGGTGTTAGAACTGACCTCTTTGTAACGGGGGTCTGCATGAACGTCATTGACGCGTAGGGGTTTCTGATGAATTGCGACCCAGCCGGTAATCCCTTCCCCAAATGGAATTTGCAATTTGCGCACTTCTTCTGAAAAACCTGCCACGGCTTCAACTTTCAGGACTTTTTTCTCTCGATCGGCAAGGAGGATGGCAACCCGGTCGCCACCTAAGGTCACCTGAAGACCTTGGACCGCACTGTTGAGAGCCTCTTCTAGCGTTGTGCCCGAGGCAGCAGCGGTCGTCACGTGATGCAATAACCGATGCTGAGATAAATGTTCTTGGGTTTCTGCAAACAGTTCTGAGTTAATGACTGCAATCGCAAGTTGATCGGCGAGAATGCGCAGCACGTTGACATCTTCTGTGCTAAATGCGTAGGTCTTATCGCTTTGTACATCTAAGGCGCCCAGAACGCGCGTGCCTACTTTGAGAGGAATAGCAACTTCCGACTTTGTTTCGGGTAATAAGGGGTTTGGATAGTAGGTCGCATCTCGACTCGTGTCATTGACGACAAGATGCTCACCGCTGCCGGTGACATATCCAACAATTGACGTAGATCCCACTTTGAGTTTATGCCCATTCCGTTTCATTTGCGCTCCGGCCTCGCCGGTCGCCTCGCGAATGACCGCATAGGTGCCTGAAGAATCAACCAGAAATACNGCCGCATGGTAGAAATTGAAGCGCTCGCGAATTAACATTACAGCGCGATTCAGGANCTCGCTGACGTTTAGGGAGCCGGAAATATCCCGTGCAATTTCGGCCGCGGTTTGCAGTTGGATGGCGCGCTTGCTTGTCTCTTCCAGCAAGCGAATGTTGTAAATGGCTCCTGCTACTTGGGCAGAAAGGGTGGTCAAGAAACGTAAATTACTCTCGTCAAACGCATTTTCCCGATCCAGGTCTTGCACAATCAGGGCGCCAATCACATCGTTTGAAACGATGAGGGGGGTGCCTAGCCATGATTTTGCTGGTTTACCGCTTATTTTTGCTCCCAAGGCCAGTGCTCTTCGCTCGGTGTCTTCTACCAGCATCAGTGGCTGTTTGGTCCGAATCAAAATTGAGGTCAACCCTTCCCCAAGAGGAAAAGTCTCAATGGTGGCCTTTTCACTTCCAGGTACATTTTCGTACAAATAGGGAATGTGAATCGAATTCGTGCTTGCATCATATAAAGCAACGATAAATGTGATATCCCCCATATTTTTTCTAATGTGTTCGTGCAGCACAGAAAAGAGCGTCTCCAGGTTGTTTGCCGACGCCAGCGCCTGACTTGTGACGGTGATTGCTTCCAGTTCATTGAGCCGGCTTTCCACTTTCAATTCAGTGCGAATTCGCTCCACGGATGAGACAACCAGTTCAGCCATGCTTGCATATGGCTGGATTGCAGTCGGCAAGATCGGCTGGTCGTTTTGTGAGCCCATGACCAAAAGTGCACGCAATCGTTCATTTCGTTTTACAGGCAAGAGAGCAACATTTTGTAATTTAGCCCTGGAAATAATGCTCAGCAGAGGCGTCGGTAGCGAAGAAATCTGTTGAATGTTGCCAATCATGCTACCTGTTGCGAAAAACTCTTCTAAAACAATGGGGTTAATGTCCATCCATTCAGGAAGGCTTTCTCCCACCGTGGTGACAACGTTTCGCAAACCAGTTTCTTCCACGATGAATAAGATGGCTCTGTACACCGACTCGGATAGTGCCTGCCGCGCTGCTTCAAAAATATCGAATTCACTATTTGCCTGTGCAATCATGTGACCATACCTGTACACATTGCTGATACTGGACAGGTCTATGCCGGTAGCATCTATAAGTTGCAGATTTTGGATTGTCGTTGCGGCCTGACTGGCTGCAATTTCCAGGGTGAGCAGACTAATTTCATCTACAGCATCAACTTTATCACTGTGAACGTCTAACACCCCCAAAAGTTGTTGTCGCGCCATAATGGGCACCACTGCCTCCACACGAGTGGCAGGAAACAAAGGGTGTGGCAAATAGGGAGTACCATCTTCCTCTTTGATAATTTTGGAAGCTCGATAGAGTGCAACCCAACCAACGGGATTATTCTCATTGATTGGCAAAGTTTGAGGAATTTGCGCAACTTCTTCGCTGGCTGTTGCGACCAGTTTTGCATTGTTACTCCCCCCTTCCAGACTATAAATTCCTACATGGTAATACCCAAATTGCTCTCGAATCAGTTTAGCCGTTTTGTTTAGAACTTCTGAAACAGTCATCGCAGTGGTGATTGTTTGGGATGTTTGGGCTGCTGCACGAATCTGACGTCTATTTTCTTCAATTTGCTGTTGCAGTGATTTTTGCAATGCCTGCAGGTGAGCATTTACCTCTCGTTGAGCACTCTCATTTTCCTCGGATCGATTGATCGAATTGCTGAGAAACGAGGCAATGATACTGGAAATAATACTGACAAAGAGCAGAACTCCACCACTCAGGTAGTTATAACTTTCTCCTGTGCCGGTAAGATAGAAAATATAACTGTATGATCCGATGGAAAGAAGCATCGCTGCTAACGATGCAAGGGGATGGAGGACAAACCCGGCCAGAACCACTGGAATAGCATAGGCAATGAAAAGCCGGTCAACTTCTTCTGGTATGAATGCTAGTGCTGGCAAGGCGATCAAAAAAATAATCAGCGCTGCTCCTGCCCAAATTTGCAAACCCTGTCGGTTAAGTAACCACAGCCCAATGATTGCAATGAGGCTAATCACGTCCCTTAAAAAAGAATATTCTCTTGCACTTGAATGGCCATCAGTGAGTATAGATCTCAAATCAATCAGCACAAATACCGTCATTAAGGCGGCGCTCAGCACCAAGATGCTCGCCAATAAACCTCCTCGCCATCTTTCTCTTTTTGAAGAAGATGGTTTTGTGAAAAGAAGCCATTCAATTGAGTTCTCTATCCAATTTCGCATTGACTACCTGCTCTTTTGTAGAAATCAATTCATTTCCCAGACTGATTCACCCGCCAGAATACGCCGGATTTGATCCGGAAATCGATCGGGGTCAAGAGGTTTCCCTAAAAATCCATCAAAGCCAGCTGCTCTTGCCTTGTTCATCTGCTCGACGCTGGCTTCTGCAGTGACTGCAATGATTGGAATGGATTTTAGCCGCTCTGACGCCCGAATTTTTTTCATGGCACCATAGCCATCCTCGTAAGGCAGACGGATATCCATTAATACCAGGTCAATGCGGGGCAATGTATCGGCAAACTCAACTACCTCGTATCCGGATGTCTTCCACTCACAGTGGATGCCAAGATAGCCTAACATCCGGGCAATCAGAACAAAGTTTGACACATTGTCTTCGACTACAAGGACGGTACAATCTTTGGGAATCGCACCCTTACGCGTGGCTTGTGTATCAGAAATGGAATTGCTTTCAGCGGGAGTAGAAGCAAATGGACTCATTTTTTCCTCAGGTAGCGAAGAATTTGATCGGGGAGCAAATCCACATCCACCGGCTTTTGGATGTACCCGTCGCAGCCAGCCTCGAGAGACCTTTCGCGGTCGCCGCGCATCACGTTGGCTGTCAAGGCGACGATGGGGATATTCTCAAACCCCCCGAGAGAGCGAATCTTGGCAGTTAACGTGTAGCCGTCTATGTCGGGCATGTTGATATCCATTAAAATCAAATCTGGCCGATTGCTCTTCAACCATTCCAGGGCCGTATTTGCACGTTCAGCCTCCACCACCTCATATCCCTCGGCGGCCAGAACGCGGCGCACCAGCAGCCGGTTATCGGAATTGTCTTCTATGTATAAAATTGTGGTCATTCCAAAAATTGCCTCCAAGCGTAATTATTTTAGCATTGGCAAAAAAAATCTCGCATAACAGCAACCTTGCAATCTCTCTGGTACAATTTGCTCACAGGAGATCAAAATGGCACCTACTGATTTCATCCAATCTGCTTCGATCAATACTTTGCGTTTTTTGTCGGCGGATATGGTCCAACAGGCCAATTCCGGGCACCCAGGTCTGCCGATGGGCTGCGCCGCCATTGCCTACACAATCTGGACCCGACACCTGCGCCACAACCCTCGCAATCCATCCTGGCCTGGGCGTGACCACTTTATTCTCTCCGGCGGCCATGGTTGTGCTTTATTGTACTCTCTTCTCCACCTCACTGGCTACGACCTTCCCCTCGACGAACTCAAACGATTTCGGCAATGGAACAGTCTAACGCCTGGCCACCCGGAGTATGGACATACTCCTGGCGTCGAAGTGACGACTGGCCCTTTGGGGCAGGGCTTTGCGAATGGCGTGGGCATGGCGATCGCTTTGGCCCACCTGGCCAGTGAATTCAATCGCCCAGATTTTCCTCTTTTTGATCATTACATCTACGCCATCGTCACTGATGGCGACNTGATGGAAGGCGTAACAGCCGAGGCCGCTTCGCTGGCCGGTCACTTGAAGTTGGGCCGCTTAATCTACCTTTATGACGACAACCGTATTTCCATTGATGGTTCTACTGACCTGGCGTTTACCGAAGATCGGGCTGCCCGCTTTGAAAGTTATGGCTGGCAAGTGTTGCATGTGGCAGATGGCAATGATGTAGAAGCGATTGACGCAGCCATTACCACCGCAAAGGCGGACCCGCGTCCGTCGCTGATTATCTGTCGCACAACAATTGGCTACGGTGCCCCCACCCGTCAGGGGACCAGCAAAGCGCACGGAGAGCCACTCGGTGATGAAGAACTTGCCGCAGCCAAGCGTGCCCTGGGCTGGCCAGTGGAGCCTCGCTTTTACATCCCCGACGATGTGCTGGCGCATTTTCGTCAGGCGCTTGCAAAAGGCCACGAACAGGAATCGGCGTGGAATGCCCGCCTCGAAGCCTACCGACAGGCCTATCCCGATCTGGCTGCCGAACTTGAGCGGCGTCTCTCGAAGCAACTTCCCAAAGACTGGCAATCTGCTTTGCCAGTTTTCCCGGCGGACGACAAGGGAATGGCAACGCGCGTCGCCTCGGGCAAAGTTCTCAATGCACTGGCGACCAAAATTCCTGAACTATTCGGTGGTTCTGCTGACCTTGCCCCCTCGACCAAGACCTGGCTGGATGGTTTCCCTGCTTTTCAGGCCAAGACGCCCCAGGGACGGAATTTCCACTTTGGCGTGCGCGAACACGCCATGGGGGCAATCGTCAATGGGATGGCGGTCTACGGCGGCGTAATTCCTTATGGCGCCACTTTTCTGACATTTGCGGATTACATGCGTGCTCCCATACGCCTTTCAGCGCTTTCGGGGTATCCCAGCATTTGGGTATTTACCCACGACAGCATTGGGGTAGGGGAGGATGGCCCCACGCATCAGCCGGTTGAGCATCTCGCCAGTCTGCGCGCCGTGCCGGGGCTGGTGGTCATCCGTCCGGCGGATGCCAACGAAACGGCCGCGGCCTGGAAAGTTGCCATCGAGCGGCGCTCCGGACCGACGGTCCTGATCCTGACCCGCCAGAATGTCCCCACCCTCGACCGGACTCTGTTCGCGCCTGCAGACGGGTTAGCCCGCGGCGCCTATGTTCTGGCCGATTTGGGAGAGGAAGATCCTGAGATCATTCTCATGGCTTCTGGTTCAGAGGTCAGTCTGGTTGTAGAGGCGGGAATGCGTCTGGCAGCAGAAGCGGTGAGGGTGCGCATGGTCTCGTTCCCTTCGTGGGAGTTGTTTGCTGCGCAGCCTCAGGAATATCGCGAATCGGTCTTGCCGTCGTTTATTCATCGACGCGTGGCAGTCGAGGCAGGCGTGACAATGGGGTGGGAACGTTGGGTGGGGGAAAGAGGTGTCGTGCTTGGGGTGGATCGCTTTGGGGCTTCGGCGCCTTATCAGACGATCTACCGCCATTTGGGTTTGACGGTGGAAAACGTCGTAAAGAGTTCGCTTGAATTATTGTCCAGGAGATAGCATTTGCTCCCTGGGATAAAACAAAACACAGCCGGTGAGGCTGTGTTTTGTTTTTTGGGGCTATTCTCCCAGGTAATCGCGCAGTTTGCGCCGGATGGAAGGATGGCGCAAGCGACTAAGCGCCTGGGCTTCAATTTGACGGACGCGCTCACGGGTGACGCCCATTTTTCGTCCAACTTCTTCGAGGGTGTAGGCCTGACCGTCGAGCAAGCCGTAGCGCAACTGCAGGATACGGACTTCGCGGGGCGGCAAACCATTCAGCACCTCGTTGAGGTGTTCTTTGAGCAGGTTATAGGTGGCTGTTTCATCGGGTGGGGCGGCTTCGTCGTCTTCAATAAAGTCTCCAAGCACCGAGTCTTCTTCGTCGTCTGTGGGCGTTTCGAGAGAGAGCGGGCGGCGTGCCACCTGAATCATGTTCTCGACTTTTTTGGGATGTACTTCCAGGGCGTCGGCCAGTTCTTCGACGGTTGGCTCACGGCCAAGGCGCTGGGTCAACTGGTGCTGGACGCGCAGGAGTTTGTTGATCTGGTCACCCATGTGGACCGGAACGCGGATTGTGCGTCCCTGGTCAGCGATGGCGCGGGTGACGGCTTGCCGAATCCACCAGGTGGCATAGGTGCTGAATTTGTGCCCGCGGCGATAGTCGAATTTTTTGGTGGCGCGAATGAGTCCAATGTTTCCCTCTTGAATCAGGTCAAGGAAGGGAACACCGCGCCCCATGTATTTTTTGGCAACGGAGATGACCAGGCGGGAGTTGGCGGTAATAAGGTGCTCGCGCGCGGCCCAGCCGTCTTCGATGAGTTTGCGCAATTCCATACGGCGACGAGGGCTGACGTTGCCGCGAGCGAGTTCTTCGCGAGCCATGCGACCCCGCTCAATCCGTTGGGCGAGTTCTACTTCTTCCTCTGCAGTCAAGAGCGGAACGCGACTGACTTCCTTGAGATAGAGACCGATGGTGTCATCCGTGTCAATGTTGGCCAGGTAGTCATCCAGGAAGACATTGGGTTCAATTTCTGTCTCTTTTTCTTCAACTGCCGCCAGTTCATCTTCTGGAGGTTCTGTAGTGGTGGTGTCTTCGATGAAGGCTACTCCAGCGCTTAAAAGGGCGGCAAACGCTTCTTCCAGTTGCTCGACGTCTTGTTCCGCTTCTGGGAAGAAGTGCAAAATGTCATCAATGGTGACATAAGATTTTTGCCGACCGAGTTCAATCAGGCGGGCAATGGCTGAGTATTCTTCTTCCTCTTCTTCAATCAGTAAGGGATTTTCCATAAATTACTTTCTGTTCCTTTTGATGGCTGATATANATCAGGATACTCTTTTTTGTAGCGAAAATCAATAGTTTCAGGGAGTGGGCGTTACGTCCAGCGTTGGGGTAGGCGTTGGCAGATAAGGCGGATTGTTCACGAGTTCAAGCACTGCGTCCAGGCTATACTGGCTGACAACGTAAACATCGCCGTCATCCAGTTGAACGTAGTAACCAGAACTGGTTGGTGTCAGGTCGCCTACCTCGATTTTGTGCTGGGCGCCGCTGTAGTAAGAGAGTTTGATGGTGTAGGCGGGGGCATCCAGGCCAAAATCGCCGAAATTGGNAACCGTTCCGATTTGGGTGACAATGCCCAGGGCATNGACCTGGCTTTCTGCTGCTCCGGCCAGCGATTGGTCGGCTGCGGCGGCGTTTGGCAGGCTGACAGCCCAGGCACCGCTTTGGTCGCGAACCAGTTCGACAATGTGATAGTCGTGGTCGTAGATGCGGATGCTTTTCAAGACATCGCCNTTGGTTTCAATCAGCAGATCTGAGGGTGCGACGGGTGTTTCCTCAACGGCGTTCTTTTCGGAACGCTCCTGAAGAAGGAAGTATACGCCGATTGTCAGTGCCAGCAAGATGAGCAGAATCCAGTTGGAACGCTTCATAGGCTTACCCTTTTGCGCGCCGGATGATCCAGGAGACAATTCCACCCGCGATGATCATGCCGGGAAGGATGAGAATGAATAGCAGGCCAAGCATCAGCCAGCCGAGGGTGGTAATCGGCATAAGGGTGCGCGCTGTTGGCGTTTTAGTTGTCAGGTTAATCAGTTCATCATTCCTGGCAGCCCAGTCAATGGCGTTGATGATGAGGTCAGTGTTGCCATATTGATCGATGTAAGTGTTGTTGGCAAAACTGGAATTGCCAAAGGCCACCAGGCGCGCTTGCGTCGCGGTATTTTCGAGGGCGGCAGCCAGGAGGATGGGACCGGGGGTGTCCTCCTCGGCCTGGTAGTCAAAGGTGTTATCTTCGAGCGATGCGAAGTTGGTTTCACCCCAGGCGCGATCGATCGTATAGACCAATCCACTGGACTGAATGTCAGTGCTGGGCGGGGTGACGGTGAGGCTGCGGGCGACCGGGAAGAACGTGATCATGCTTTGCAGAATCTGGCTTGTAATCGGATGGTCGCCGTAGGAGTAAGAAATGGCGAAGGTCAGTGGATTAGAAGACGGGTCAATGACGATGTCGTTGTTGAATGTGATGCCCCAGGTCGTTTGCAGATAGGTCTCGAACGAATCCGGCACATCACCTTTGGTGGTGAGGACGGTCGGGTCTTCGAGAATGACGACGGAACCGCCATTTTCAATGTAGGTTTGGATGAGGGCGGTTTCTTGTTCGCTGATGGGACCCTGCGGCCCGGCAATCACGAGGGCAACGGCGTCCTCGGGAATAGCGTTTTCGGCGCGCAGATTCAGGGAGTTGATGGTGTAGTTTTTGGCAGTTAACAGGTTTTTGACGCGCGTGTAGGAGTTTTCGGCAGGATTTTCAATGTCATTTTCGCCATGTCCGGTGATGAAGTAAATGACGCGGCTTTCCGGGTTGATCAGCCGTACCAGCGCATTGGTGATGTTTTGCTCAGAGGCGTAATTGATGGATTCTTGTCTCTCGCCCATGACGAGGACAATTGTGCCATCGCGTGTGACGTTGTATTTTTGGGCGAGGGATGGGTTCGTATCGGGGTTGACAATCCGGTAGTCGAATTTGCCGTTGCTGTTATTTTTGTAGTCGGTGAGCAATTCTTGAGCGTTATCACTTGGGTAGTTTGCGGTGAAGAAGCCGATGGCTTCGACAGGCTGAGGCAACTTTTCGATGGTGGCCAGGGTTTCGGGAGCAAGCGTGTGAGTCTTGTCTTCGGTCCAGTCCATCGGCTTGGGGTTTTGATAGGCGATCAGGTTGAGGACAAACAAGATGCCGGCAATGGCCAGGAGGGTGATTAAAGCATTGCTGCCATGTTTTGCCTGGCGCCCGGTGAGAAAGGTGCGGACGCGTTTTGGATCAAGCAAAGCAAAGAGTGCAAGCCCAGTGACAAACGCAGCGAGGGCGCCAATGCCAAAGCCGTTGACGATGTCTTTGGCTTGATCGGTTGGAGCATAAATGCCCATGAAGATGAGCAGTTTAATCGCCAGGACGACGATTCCGGTCAAAACGGCAAGGCCAGAAAGCCAGAGGCCGGCCGGAGCGTAACGCTGGGATTGTTTTTTGAAAGAGGTCTTCTTTGACATTATTGCCACCTTCTCATTTCAATTGCGGTTGTCCCAATGAAAATGTTGAGAATAATGAGGCTGATGTAATAGACAATGTCAGCAATATCTACCGAGCCAGTTGCAAAACCGTTGAAGTAGTGATCGCTAAGGCTGAGGTAGCGAAAGATTTCTCCCCCCCCTTGCATGACGTAAGCAGGCCAGCCGATCAGGTACCACATAAAGAAGAGGGCAACGAGAGTGGCGAAGAGGGCTGCAAATTGATTCTTGAAAATGGCCGAAATAGCGGTCCCGATCGACAGAAAGACGCCTGTTACCAGGATAATGCCGAGATAGTTCGAAAGCATCAATTGCTGGTCAATACCAGGGTCCACCAGCCAGAAGTGCAAAATGATGGGGAAAATGAGAGTGATAGCGATGATGGTCAGCATGAAGAGAAAGGCGCCAAGCCATTTGCCGATAATTAATTCCGCGTCGCGAATGGGTGCCGTGAGGAGCAGTTCGAGGGTGCCGGTGCGATGCTCATCGGCCAGCAGGCGCATGGTCAGCGCCGGAGCGGCGAAGAGCAACATGAACGGCATTAATCCGAGCAGGTCGCTCGTATCGGGCGGCGTTGCTCCACCGTAAAACGCCATGAGAGAACTTTGATAAAGAACAAGCAAGAAGTAAATGCCCATCACAAGCAGGATGAGCAGCGCCACGATATAAGCAATTGGGCTGATGAAGTAATGCCGGTATTCCCGGCGGGCAATGATCCAGATGTTACGCATGGCGTGTTCCTTTCTTGCCGGTTTCTTCGCGGGTGAGTTCCAGGAAAATTTCCTCCAGGCTCAGGTGAATAGGAGCCAGTTCGAGCAGGTCGTATCCGGCATTGACAGTTGCCCGGGCAACTTCTGAGCGAACGTCCAGGTCAGATGTGTATTGAAATTCAATTGCGCCATCGGGGCGAGATACTACCGCTTGAACGCCTTTGATTTGGGAGATGAGCGGTACAAGGCCATCGGAATCTCCTTTGACCCGCAAGAGTGACCGCTCGGCGCCCATCAGGCGAGCCTGCAGGTTTTCCGGGGTGTCTTCGGCGACGATACGTCCCTTATTGATAATCAGTACCCGATCGCAAAGTTGTTGGGCTTCACTCAAGATGTGTGTGGAGAGCAAAACGGTACGCTCTTTGCCTACCTCGCGGATGAGGTTGCGAACCTCAACGACTTGGGCGGGATCGAGACCGATTGTCGGTTCATCAAGGATAAGAACTTCTGGCTGATGCAGCAGGGCCTGGGCAAGCCCAACGCGTTGCCGCATGCCTTTGGAAAGGTTGCCAATGTATCCGTTGGCGCGATCGGTCAAGTGGACCATTTCAAGGGCGTCATCCACCATGTCTTCGGCGTTGGGCAAGTGACGCAGTTCCGCCATGAACATCAGGTAGTCGAAGACGGTCATATCCGTGTAGAGCGGCACGGTTTCGGGTAAATACCCTACACGGCGGCGCACTTCCAGGGATTCTTCCACCACGTCAAAACCGGCAATTTCAGCCGAACCATAGGTCGGCGGCATGTAACCGGTCAGAATGCGCATGGTGGTCGTCTTGCCGGCGCCGTTGGGGCCAAGGAAGCCCACGACTTCGCCTTGCCTGGCCTCGAAGGTGAGATTTTCAATGGCTCTTCGAGTGTTATAGTCTTTCGTCAAACCTTTTGCTCGAATCATGTGGTCTCCTTGAAAAGGGAATAGACGTACAAAACGGCACAGCTGCTCAAAAGCACCAGTGCCGGGACAAGAAATAGACCGTGAATACTATACAATAATTTCAAAGCCAAAGTCAATAGGTTTGTTTCTTTCTAATCAAACCCTAATTCGTGGCGGTCAGTGCGGAGGCTGCAAAGCGTCACCACGGGCGAAGCAATTGGTAAATTTGGGGTCACATCTTTTCGCAGATTTGACGCGTAGCATGTTATAATTTCACAAACTTTAAGTTTTCTGGAGGCGACATGGAAATTAAAATGCAGCGATATAAGCACTGTGACTTGCTTGCCATAAAAGGCAAGGTCGACAGTTATACAGCGCCCGAACTGAGCGATGCCATCGAAAAGATCAATAACGACGGCCGCTTTAAGATTGTGATTGACATGGCCGAACTGGAGTATATGTCGAGTGCCGGGTTCCGCGCTTTACTTGTTGGGCAGCGGAATTGCAAACGCTACAATCGTGGTGAAATTGTCTTGGCTCGCGTTCCGAAGAAGATCATGGAAGCGCTGGAACTGACCGGCTTTACGCCGCTCTTTAAAATCTTTGATGATGTCACGGCTGCAGTCGGCTATTTTTAGCAGGTGGCCACCGTTTAGAGAAAGCGAACAGGGCCGTCTCTCTTGGGTGAGGCGGCCTTTGTATCCCTCTTATGCGAACCCTCATTATCCCTGCCCGCTTTGACCAACTGGATGCCATCCGTCGCTTTGCTGTTCAGGCTGCTGCCGATGCTGGCCTGGACGAAAAAGGCCTGTGCGCTGTGGAGATGGCTGTAGATGAAGCCTGCTCCAACATCATTGAGCATGCTTATCGCGGCATCAGCAATGGACAGATTGAATGTACGTGTGAGAGTGATGCGACTTCTTTTACGGTGATTTTGCGCGACCGCGGCCGGCCCTTCGACATTCTACAGGTTCCTGAACCGGATTTAAAGGCCAGCCTGAAAAAACGCAAAGTGGGCGGTTTGGGCATTTACTTGATGCGTCAGTTGATGGACGTGGTCCGGTATGAAAATCTGGGGGACATGGGGAATGTCCTTACTCTGATCAAATATTTGAAATCAGCTGAGTGATGTCTGGCTTATCCTCGTTTTCGTCTGCCTGGTCACAAATCGCTGCATTGGGCGAAAAGTTGCTGGCTACCCCTCAATTGGACGGACAGCGCGATCTCATCGTGACGGCGGCTTCTTCCTTGTTGAATGCAGAAGCATCTCTCTGGTTGGATGAGCGTCTTTTTCGGTTGCCAGGTCTTAATCGGGTTCACCTTTTCCCGGATTGGCCAGATGATGTTTCGATGCAGCGAGTCCTTGAGAATCCTGAGAATTGTCCAGAATCTGAGAACGTACTTGTGCTTCCCCTTTCTTCTCAACAGACGCTTTTGGGCGTTTTGCTGGTCCGGCGGCCTGATGGCCCGCCTTTTACCTCCCCTGAATACGAATTATTCCAGGGGTTAGCCGCTCACACGGCGCTGGCTCTGATNTCCTCTCACCGTTTTGCGATAGAGAAGTGGCGCCTCGAGCAATTGACCCTTGTCCGCACGGTCAGCGCCCAACTGGCTAATGTCCTGGATTTATCTGTTTTGACGCAACGTGTCACTCGTCTCATCTGCGATACCTTCAAGTATTACTACGTCGCTATCTTTACCCTGGAAGAAAATAAGCCCTATTTGCAGTTTCAATCCAGTGCAGGGGGGCCTGGTCAGCCCAGATTGCGTTTGACGCGCATTAAACCTGGCCAGGGGTTGATCGGAGCGGTTGCCCAGACAGGCGAGGAAATCATAGCCAACAATGTCGCCGAAGAACCCCGTTACCGTTACCTTACCTCCTTGCCGGGCACTCGTTCTGAAGTCGTGCTCCCGCTGAAAATTGAGTCCCGTCTCTTGGGTGTGCTGGATATTCAAAGCGACCAGGAAGATGCTTTTCACCCAAATGATTTGCTGGTGTTGCGCTCATTGGCCGATGTGATTGCCACTGCGATTAACCGGACGCGTCTCTACAGTGATTTACAACGCCGCATCGAGCAGTTGGCCATGATTGCTACGGTCAGCGAGAGCATTGCCTCCGTCTTGGACCTGGACGAGTTGTTCAACAAAGTNGCTACCTTGATTCATGAGCGGCTTGGCTATCCTTATGTTTACTTGTTTACCGTTCACCCCAATCGTCGGCAGATCATTTATCAGGCAGGGAGCGGCGCTCGCACAGAATTTCTCAAAGGTTACACGATCAGCCTCGACAGCGTCGAGGGGATGATTCCGTGGGCCGCGCGCACTGGCGAAACGATTTTAGCCAATGATGTCCGCCTTGAACCGCGTTATCGACCCTCTCCCTTTCCTCCCGACGATACCCGTTCCGAATTGACAATTCCCCTGCTTTATGACAATAAACCGGTCGGCGTTCTGGACTTACAAAGCAACCGGCGGAATGCGTTCAGTGAAGAAGACCGCTTTGTGCTGGAGGCCCTGGCAGCGAATATCGCCGTTGCCATCCATAACGCTGACTTGTTCCGAACTGAACGCTGGCGCCGCCAGGTAGCAGACAGCCTGCGCGAGGTCGCGGGCCGGCTTTCGGCGCAGGTCAGCGTAGATGACGTCCTCGATAGCGTCCTGCGCGAACTGGAGCGTAACTTGCCTTGTGACGCATCCGGCGTATGGCTGATGGATGGCGATTCGCTCTACCCGGCCCATATTCACGGTGCCGATGTGATCGACGTTCAAGCGGCAATGTTGCGGTGGCCTGAGGTAGTTCAGACTCTGTTGGAAATCATGGATACGGACGAGCCAATTATCCGCAAGCCGACCGATCCTTTTGGCCCGTTAGGGTTAGCACTCGGCTTTTCGGCGGATTATTCTTCGATAGGCGTGGCATTGCGCGTTGCTGATCGCCCTCTGGGGGTGCTTGTGCTCTCTCACCACACGCCAGGACGGTATGGGCACGAAGCCCAGGCGATTACAGCAACCTTTGCCAGTTATGCCTCGGTTGCGATTGAAAATGCCCGTCTCTATGATTCTGCCCAGGAACAAGCCTATGCTTCGGCCGCGCTGTTACAGGTGGCTCAAGCCATCTCGCAGGCTGAGAACCTGAAACAAGCCGTTCAAGCGATTGTCCGCATCATGCCGATTTTGGTGGGGGTAAAGGCCTGTGCGGTTTATCTCTGGGAGAATGGCGCGTTTCGCCCGGCCGGAGACTATGGATTCTCGCAACCGGTGCGAGAATTATTGTGCAACAAAGATTTGGCTGCGCAGGAGCACCCTCTCCTTCAAGCCGTGTTGCAGACCAATCGCATGTCAGTCAGTGTGCTCCCACAGGATATGCCCCAAAATTGGCTCGACCCTGTCCTGGCCCGTAATGAACAGGAAGAATACTACCTGCTTCAAACCGCAGAGCATCTCTTGATAGGATTCCCGCTGCTCATCAAGAACGCTTTCTATGGCGTGATGCTGGTGGAGGAATCTGGTGATTCGCGACGCTTTCGCCAGAAGCGAATTGAAATTGCCAATAGCATTGCCCAACAGGTCGCTTTGAGTGTGCAAAACGAGCAACTGCAGCGTGAAATGGTGGCGCGCGAACGCCTGGAGCATGAAGTGCAACTGGCGCGGCAGATTCAACGCACCTTTTTGCCCCAAAGCCTGCCTCATTTTTCAGACTGGGAACTGGCAGCCGTATGGCGCACTGCCCGCCAGGTGGGGGGCGATTTCTACGATGTCTTCGAACTTCCCAACCGACGCCTGGGCTTGTTTATCGCCGATGTATCCGACAAAGGTATCCCGGCTGCTTTATTCATGGCCCTGACCCGCACCCTGGTTCGTTCAGCGGTGATAGATGATCCCTCTCCGGCGGCGGTAATGCGGCGTGTCAACGAATTAATCATTCCCGACAATCATCAAGGCATGTTCGTGACGGCAGTCTATGCTGTTTTATCCCTTGATACGGGAGCATTGACCTTTGTCAATGCGGGGCACAATCCTCCTATCTGGTTTTGCCCGGCGAGTGGCAAACTGGAACGTTTACATCGCACCGCTCCTGCTCTGGGCATTATCGAAAACCCTGAAATCCAGGAGCAAAGTATTCGCCTGGAAAATGGCGATCTGTTCCTGCTCTACACCGATGGTGTGACGGAGGCTTTTTCTCCTCAAGATGAACTCTTTGGCGATGAACGTCTGGAAGAAGTTGTTCGATCGGCGGCTGCAGTTGGGGTCAACGACTTGTTGCGCATTCTGCAAGAAAAAGTGGATGCGTTTATGGAGTCTTTGCCGCCTTCAGATGATTTGACTATTCTCGCCATTAAAAGAACACCATCAATCAGGTAAAATGCCTCATGGTATAATTATTTCCACCACACGCAAAGGAGCATTGCACTTTGGCTTTCAATCCTCTCAACTGGCTGTTGGGACTGTTTTCCCTTGATATTGGCATTGACTTGGGGACAGCGAACACCCTCGTTCATGTTCGTGGTAAGGGTATTGTCATCAACGAACCATCGTGGGTAGCCATTGATAAGCGTACCCGTCAACCGCTGGCGATTGGTTTGCGGGCGAAGGAAATGGTGGGACGGAGTTCGGCCAATATCAATGTGATTCGGCCCTTGCGTGATGGGGTCATTGCAGAATTTGACATTACCGAGGCGATGTTGGAATACTTTATCGGCAAGGTCCACGAACAAAGTGTGGTACCTTTACCTCGTCCGCGGGTGGTGATTGGTATTCCTTGTGGCGTAACCGAGGTGGAAAAACGCGCCGTCTATGATGCAGCCATTGCAGCAGGGGCGCGTGAAGCCTACTTGATTGAAGAGCCAACGGCGGCCGCCCTGGGCGCCGGTTTGCCACTGCACGAAGCGCGCGGCTCGATGATTGTGGATATTGGCGGTGGCACGACAGAGGTGGCGATCCTCTCNATGGGTGGGGTAGTGGTTTCTCGTTCTCTGCGCGTTGCGGGGGATGAGATGGATCAAGATATTGTGCAGTACGTGCGCAACAAGTACAATGTCCTCATCGGCGAACGGATTGCGGAACAGGTCAAGTGGCAAATCGGTTCGGCTTTTCCGCTGCCGGTGGAAAAAACGGCCGAAGTACGCGGTCGGAATCTCATTACCGGCTTGCCAGAGTCGATTGAAGTCTCTTCGGTGGAAATTCGTGAGGCGTTATCCTCCTCTGTTCAGGTCATCGTTGAAACAATCAAAGATGCCATTGACGAAGCCCCTCCGGAGATTATTGCCGACTTGATGGATGCCGGAATCTGTCTGGCGGGTGGCGGTGCGCTCTTGCAGGGGCTGCCTGAACGCCTCTCGGACGAACTCAACCTGCGTGTTTGGGCGGCTGAAGACCCGCTGACCTGTGTCTGCCGCGGAACAGGCATGGTCCTGGAAGACTTCTCTAATTTGAGCCGCTATCTGGTTGGCTTAGAGCGCGGTAGCACGCGTCATTCGTAATCGCGTGGCCGCGCCGTTAGCGCGGTAACTTATGAAAATTAATTCTCCCCGTTCCTTGCAACGCATTGTGATTAGCCTGGTAGTCATTGGCTTGATTGCCCTGGCTCTGGGTGGTTACTTTCAGCCTGTCAACACATTGTTTCAGCGCCTGACAGTAGATATTCAGACGTGGTTTTCCAACCGTTACCTGGCGCTGGTGGATTTTTTGACGGTGCCACGAGATGTAGTCTCGCTCAGGCAACGGAATGCTGAACTGGAGGCGGAAGTTGCTCAACTTCAGACAGAAGTGATTACGCTTCAGCAAAAAGTTGCTGATGTAGAAATCCTTTCGGCTTTGCTCGAATTCGCCCGGGCCAATCCCCAGTACTCTTATACCGGCGCAACGGTCATCGGTCGTGACCCGAGTCCGTTTTACCGCTACGTCATCGTGGATGTCGGCTCGAACAACGGCATTTTGCCGGGGATGCCAGTGGTCACCAATCGCGGCCTCGTCGGTCGGGTAGACGCGGTCATTGCAGAGGCTGCTCGTGTGCAACTGATCACCGATTCGGCCTCGGCGGTGAACGTACGCTTACAAGCCTCGAACACCGAAGCGATGCTCCTCGGTTCCGTGACCGGCGACCTGTCCCTGGACATGATTCCCCAGGATGCGACCGTCCAGCCGGGCGATATTATCCTGACCTCTGGCCTGGGGGGCGTTTACCCGCCCAATCTGCTGGTGGGACAGGTGGTCAGCGTGCGTAAGTTGGAATACGAGTTGTTCCAACAGGCCTCCGTTCAGCCCAATGTTGATTTTTCTCGCCTGCAGTTTGTGCTGATCATTACCGATTTCAAGCCGGTAGATATTNCGCCTCTTATTCCCACGCCAGGTCCGTAAGATGCGCACATTTTTTACCCTGTTGATTCTTTTTGCTGCGGCGATTTCCCTGCAACTGTCGGTCATCAGCCGCATTCAATTGCTGAGCGGGAATGCGGACCTGGTGTTTGTCATCCTGGCGGCGGTCAGCCTCCAGGAACGCGCTCGCTCGATGCTGTGGTGGAGTATCGGCCTCGGCTGGTTGATGGGAAACATTTCGGCAACGCCCTGGTATATTTTTGTCGGCGCCTACCTTTTAGGAACGGCGATAGCCCGTCTGCTGGCGCGCCGGGTGTGGCAGGCGCCTCTCCTGGCGCTTCTCAGCGTCACCCTGGTCGGCGTTTTCCTGTTGCACGGCCTGACTTTTGTCTACCGTGTCTTGTTTGAGACCGCCCTTTCTTTTACAGAAGTCTTCTCGCAGGTCATTTTGCCCAGTTTGTTGCTCAATTTGTTGATTGCGATTGTGTTGTACCCCCTTCTGCGTGATCTGATCGAGAGACTGTATCCTTTAGAGGTATAAACATGGCTGTTACCACGCGTCCGGCTCAATTTACACAATGGCGTTTCTTCGTGGTCTATGCGGTCGTTCTGCTGGTGGGAGCGATCTTTGTCGCTCGCTTGTTCTCGCTCCAAATCATCCATGGCGCCGAGTATTTGGCGCAAACCGAAGAGAATCGCACCAAAATAATCAGCGATCCCCCTGCTCGTGGCTTAATTTATGACCGCCATGGCATTGTGCTGGCGCGCAATGTGCCCTCTTATACCATCACCATTACGCCAGCCGAATTGCCGGATGATGCAGGCAACGTNCAGCAAATTTACGCAGAACTGTCTAAATTAACCGGTGTTCCGGTTGGTGGTCCGGTGACTGAAGAAACGCTGAATGCTGCTAAATTTTTTGCGCCTTGTGTGCCTGGTCCGAGCATTTCTGACCTGGTAGCCCTGGGAGAATCCAATGCGCCTTACGAGCCGGTCAAAATCCAATGCAATGTGGATGAGAAAATTGCCCGCATTGTGGCTGAGCGCGCTACCGATTGGCCAGGGGTGGACGTTCTCGTGGAACCCTTGCGTGATTACCCCACTGGTTCTCTTACCGCCAACATCATCGGCTTTTTAGGCCCCATTCCTGCTGCCCTCGAACAGGAATATCGCGATCGGGGGTTCCTCGCCAATCGCGACAAGATCGGTTATGCTGGCATTGAACTCGCCCTGAATGATCTGCTGATTGGCACCCCGGGCCGACGCGTGGTGGAAGTGGACGTGGCCGGACAGGTGTTGCGCAACCTCGAACCGCCCGTAGCACCTGTGGCGGGGAGCAACGTTGTTTTGACAATTGATTTGCGCCTCCAGCAGGCTGCTGAGGCGGCTCTCACCACCACCATTGATTACTTCAACAACGTCTATTATGGCTACTACCGTATCTCCAGTGGGGTGGTCATTGCCATGAATCCCCAAACCGGTGAAATCCTGGCGATGGCCCAAACGCCGACCTACGAAAACAACCGCATGGCGCGTTTTATCCCCGCTTACTATTATCGCCAGTTAGAGCAAGACCCGGCCCATCCGCTGCTCAATTATGCCATCACTGCCGAGTTTCCTCCTGGCTCGACCTTTAAACTCACCACTGCGCTAGGGGCTCTCAACGAGGGTGTGGTCACACCTGATTCGGTGATTGATGCTCCCGCCATTATTCGCGTCTTGAACATTTATTCCCCGACTGAAGAAGGCCGCTATGAAGAGTATTATGACTGGACTTTCACCTTTTACGGCGAAACAAGCGGCCTGGGGAAATTGCCGTTTCTGAAATGCATTGCCCTGTCGAGTGACTCTTGTTTCTACAAAGTAGGGGGCGGCTATCTCCCTGAAATCCCGGGTGGAGGCTTAGGCATCTGGCGATTACAGGAATATGCCCGCGCCCTGGGCTATGACCAGCAAACGGGCATCGAGTTGCCGGCGGAATATACCGGCCTCATTCCTGATCCGACCTGGAAACGCATTTTCAAGGGCGAAAACTGGTCCACTGGCGACACCTATCTGGCCAGCGTTGGGCAGGGCTATGTGCTGGCAACGCCTTTGCAGGTGCTGGTCTCGGCGGCTATTCTGGCCAACGATGGCAAATTTATGCAGCCGACCATTATTCGTGAGATTCAGGATAACCTGGGCAATGTGATCCAACCGTTTGAACCCCNTTTGCGCTGGGATATTACCCGCGATCCGGTGATCCGCGACTACGCCTGTGATGAAAACGGCCGCTGCGAGTTTACCGGAAAGATGAAAACCGTTTCTCTCTCTGCTGTCCAGCAGGTGCAGACTGGCATGCTTCTGGCAACCACCGATCCCCGTGGTACGCTCAACCACGACTTCTCTTTTCGCAATTACCCGATTGCTGTGGCCGGTAAGACCGGCACAGCCGAATATTGCGACGACGTGGCCAACCGTAAGGGCCTTTGTAAACGGGGAGAGTGGCCTTCCCATGGTTGGACGGTGGCATACGCCCCCTTTGACAACCCGGAAATCGCTGTGGTCGTCTTTCTCTACAATGCGGGGGAAGGCGGACGTGTCGCTGCGCCCATTGTCCGGGATGTCATGGATGCTTATTTTGCTCTCAAAGCGATTGACACTGCCCAGCAGGTGAGTACAACCCCTTGATTGCTCGAAAGGCAGTATAATTTTGCCACCATGGAAGACTCGCCACTGGTTCAGATCAAAGGCATTCGTGACGGCTTGCTGGTAACGCTCGGGCAGGCCCCGTGGCCCGACCTGTTGACTGCTCTGCTGGCACGCATCGAGCGCCAACCGGACTTTTTTCGCGGAGCGCNCCTCGCTCTGGACGTAGGGAGTTGCGCGTTGCACGTCCAGGAACTTGCTGCTTTACGCGACCAACTCTCGGAGCGGGGCATTTCTCTGTGGGCAGTTCTCAGCGAATCGCCCCTGACCGAGACCACGGCCCAAAACCTCGGGCTGGCAACCCGCCTGTCGAAGCCGCGCCCTCCCCAGGTTCCGGAGACGAGCGAAAAAATCCCCGCCGAAGCAGCGAAGTGGGTGCGGGGGCCTCTCCGCTCCGGTACGAAAATCGTCCACGAGGGGCCGGTCGTTGTCTTCGGGGATGTCAACCCTGGCGCAGAAATTGTGGCGGGGGGGAGCATCATCATCTGGGGACGGTTACGCGGAGTTGTCCACGCTGGGGCGGGTGGTGACGAGTCGGCCATCGTCTGCGCACTGGAGTTATCGCCTACCCAGTTGCGCATTGCGGGTGAAATTGCAATCTCGCCGCGAAAACCGGCAAAAAATCAGCCAGAAGTGGCTCGGTTGGCCAATGGCCATCTGATTGCCGAACCCTGGCAAAAACAATAGGAAGGTGACATGGCTGCACAAGTGGTGACAATCAGTTCTGGCAAAGGTGGCGTGGGAAAGACCACGTCGGTAGCCAATATTGCGGTTGCTCTGGCCAGCCGTGGTCAGCGCGTGGCCTGCATTGACGGGGATATTGGCTTGCGCAACCTGGATGTGGTGATGGGGCTGGAAAACCGCATTGTTTATGACCTGGTGGACTATGTGGAGGGACGCTGCCGCTTGCGGCAGGTGATGATACGCGATAAGCGCCTTCCTGAACTCTATCTGATCCCCGCTGCCCAAACGCGCGATAAAACTGCCGTTTCACCGAGTGACATGGTGCGTTTGTGCGACGAACTGCGCTCAGAAGTAGATTGGATTCTCATTGACTCGCCCGCTGGCATTGAGCGTGGTTTCAAGAACGCTGTTGCTCCGGCTGACCGCGTATTGGTCGTGACCAACCCTGATGTTTCGGCGGTGCGCGATGCCGACCGTGTCATCGGCATTCTCGATGCCGAGGAAAAAGGACCAGCCTCGCTGGTCATCAATCGTGTGAATCCCAGNATGGTCAAACGCGGTGACATGCTCTCGGTAGATGACGTCCTCGATTTGCTGGCGATTGACCTGATTGGGATTGTGCCAGAAGATGAAAACGTCATCGTTGCATCCAATAAGGGGCAGCCACTGGCGTTGGATCCCAAAAGCAAGGCAGGACAGGCATTTCAGAATATCGCTCGCCGTTTGATGGGAGAAGACGTACCTTTCCTGGAACTGGAAACGCCTGGCTTATTCCAGCGTTTGTTGGGGAGGAAGCAACGATGAACTTTTTGCAACGTAAAAAGAGTGCCAATAGCGCTAAAGAGCGGTTGCAGTTGGTTCTGATCCATGATCGCACCGACCTCACGCCGGCTGAACTGGATGCCCTCAAGGATGATTTGATTCAAACGATTTCGCGCCACGTCGAAATTGACCCGCTTGGCGTGATGATTAACGTGGCCCAGGACGGGCGCGCCCAGCGGCTTGTGGCTGATATTCCGCTGCGCAGTGCGGCCCGTCGCCGGAAATAAGCCTCCTCGATTATTGGCCAGAGATATTAAGGAAAATTTATGTTTAGAGCCAGTTTCTGGCGTCATTTTGATTTCTGGTTGCTCGGCGCGGTTTTGATTGCCCTTGTTTTTGGGGTCACGATGATCCGTTCGGCCATTGCCGGGAATGAGACGCTGGCCGACGTCGTCAACCGCCAGATCATTTTTGGCGCNATTGGGTTGNNGATTATTTTTATTGTGTGCCTCATTGATTATCGCTTCTGGGCGGGGGCCATTGTGCCGATGTACACNGTCATTGTCATTGCCTTGGGGTTGTTGAGTGTCATCGGCGGCACTCGTTTTGGCGCGACACGCTGGCTTGAAACCGGTTTGATTTCCATTCAGCCGACCGAACTGGCAAAAATTGTGGTGATTTTATCGCTGGCAAACTATTTTGCAAAAACTTTTGATCAGCCACGCAATTGGATGTGGTTGTTCAAAAGTTTGCTGATTGCGCTCGGCATTGCCGGATTGATTTACATTCAACCCAACTTGAGCAATGTGATCGTGACAATGGTGCTGTGGGCTGCAATGGCCTGGCTGGCCGGGATGCAGATTCGACAAATTACTGTCATNGGCCTTGTGGTGATGATTTTGCCTGTGATTATTTTCCCGTTTCTTGAGATATATCAACAGCAACGCATTATCAACTTCTTTGCTCCTGACCCTGAGGCCAGTTATGGCGCGACCTACAATGTGTTGCAAGCCCTGGCTGCTTTAGGTTCGGGCGCTTTGCTNGGCAAGGGATATGGATTGGGAACACAGACCCGACTGCGCTTTATGAAAGTTCGTCACACCGACTTTATCTTTTCGGTAATTGGCGAAGAATTTGGCATGGTCGGGAATGTGTTTGTGCTTCTTTTGCTTGGCTTTATTATTTACCGCTGCCTGCGGGCAGCGCGACTGGCCCGTGATCCGTTTGGAATGATGATTGCTTATGGAGTGGCTATCCTGATTTTCTTCCAGGGAGCGGTCAATATCGCTGTTAACTTGAACCTCATTCCGGTCACAGGCGTGCCATTACCGTTTATCAGTTATGGCGGTAGCGGGCTGGTCTCGCTGATGCTGGGGGTGGGGTTGGTAGAATCGGTGGTCATGCGACACAAACCATTAGATTTCTAACGGAGGCTTTTTTTGAACAATTTGTCTAACCCGAAACCTGTTCGCACGCGTTTTGCTCCTTCGCCGACGGGGCGGATGCACCTCGGCTCAGCCCGTTCAGCGCTTTACCCCTTTCTCCTGGCGCGCAGCACGGGCGGCACGTTTATTCTTCGCATCGAAGATACCGACCGGAAGCGATTTGTCCCCGGCGCAGAAGAAGAACTGATTGCTGGCCTGCGCTGGTTGGGAATTGAGTACGATGAAGGCCCCGACATTGGCGGCCCCTGTGGCCCCTACCGCCAGAGCGAACGGCGCGAAATCTATCATGAATACGCCTGGAAACTGGTGGAGCAGGGACATGCTTATCCGTGCTTTTGTTCTCCTGACCGGTTGGAAAAAGTGCGGCAGCAGCAACTGGCTGCCAAGCAGAATCCCCGCTATGATGGCCTGTGTCGCGCCCTCGACCCTGATGAGGCTCGTCGTCGAGTAGCCGCTGGCGAAAAGTATGTCATTCGCTTCAAAATGCCCAAANAGGGCAGGATCGAGACGACGGATTTGTTGCGCGGCACGATNGTGACCGAGAATAGNGCNCTGGATGATAGTGTTTTGCTCAAATCGGATGGCTTGCCAACCTATCACCTCGCCGCGATGTTNGATGACCATTTGATGGGCATCACGCATGTCATTCGCGGTTCCGAGTGGCTCCCTTCGCATCCTCTCCATGCCCATATTATTCGTGCTTTTGGTTGGGAAGAGCCGGTTTTTGTCCATCTTTCCGTGTTTCTCAAGCCTTCGGGTAAGGGGAAAATGTCCAAGCGGGAGGCGTCAGAGGCGTTGAAAGATGGACATTCCATTTACATCACCGATCTCAAAGAACTGGGGTACATTCCCGAAGGCGTATTAAACTGGATTGTGTTGATGGGGTGGGGCGTTTCTGATGACGACGTGATGACTTTAGATGAGATGATCGCTCGTTTTGACATCAATAAGTTGACGCCATCGCCGGCAGCCATCAATTTTGCCAAACTCGACCATTTCAACGGCGTCCATATCCGCATGTTGCCGATTGAGGAACTTGCGGCTCGGCTGAAGCCATATTTTGTCAAGGCAGGGTTGCAGGTCCAGGACTCGATGCTTTTGAAGGTGGTTCCCCTTATTCGGGAACGGCTGGTAACGCTTGATGATTGCTTGCCCTTTGGGGCCTGGTTTTTCCAGGAGAGGGTTGAGCCGAAACCGGAAGAACTGGTTGGCAAAAATCTCACGCCTGCGCAATCAGCAGAAGTGGCGCGCAAGGCTTTGGAAATTTTATCGTCCCTGCCTGAATTGACCCCTGCTCTGGCGGAGCCTCCGCTGCGTGCCTATGTGGAACAATCGGGCTTGAGCGCGGGTCAGGTATTTGGTATATTGCGCGTAGCGATAACAGGACAAACGGTCAGCCCGCCGCTCTTTGAAAGCATGGAAGTCGTCGGAAAAGAAAAAGTTCTGGAACGCATCCGCAGAGCGATTGATATTTTGGAACGAATGGGATGAACTCGACGGGGAGAGCCGTGAAGACGTAGCGTTTTTTGAAAAAGTCCAGGTTGGGGGCCTGGACTTTTTTGTGGAGGGTGTACGGAGTTTTTACTCCAGCGGTTGATCGAAACGCTGAATTTCCAGCAGGTAGCCGTTGGGATCTTTGAAGAAGCAATGATAGATGCGATACTGCGCATTGTGGGTTGGCGGCTTGATAAATTCCACGCCCAG
>JGI24188J35168_1000259_pt1 | contig 30115 bp, 28 predicted proteins | sample YNPBryantNP2012_FD_35168 | JGI IMG/M metagenome (IMG submission 35168) | reverse complement strand
ACTCTTTCAGTATTACTGGTTCTAATGACTAAGGGTTGGGCATCAGTAGTACCTAAGAAGTTATTGTTAGGATTAGTTCCAGAGTTACCAGTGAGAGACCAGTCGGGATTTGAGCTATTTACACCTTCCAGTAGAATTGCCCAATCATTACCTTCTCGTCGGTAAATACGATTGTGTAAAGTGTGGATGAAAGTAAATCCATCAGGTACATTCGAAGGGAAATCGTTGTGAAAATTTAGGCCAGAGTTTTCCGATTGATATTGATCGTAGTATCGTACCCAGTACCATTAATAGCAACTCCAGCTGGCAAACTTCCCGAAGCTGGTCGGGCTGGAGCTACTCCGCGATAACCAGCTATGTGTTTGAGCCAGGTGTTTAAAATTTTACCCCAGTTACCTTTATCACCGTTAACTTGTGGAAGCCTAGACATATGTTTGTGTGTTTATTTTTAATTTTGGTTTGTTGGTATGAAAAATTATACCTTAAATATTTTTGTTAGTCAAAAAATTATACTATATTTTTTTAAATTGCGCAAATAATTTAACTCAGGTTACCCAATTAACCAGTCCGAAATGCCTATTTTATAGGCTTTTTGATTGACTAACTTAGCCCAAAAGACATGTGAAAATTTAATTTTTATATGCAATTTAGACTAAGTAAGAATTAATTTCGTCTCTTAAAATTTGCGCTTTTTGCCGAGAGTGCAAAGCAAAACTAGCGTTACTGGAAGCAAAAATCACTTCTCGAGAAGAATTAATAATGAAACCAGTATTTTGCTCGTTTTTAGCTGCTAAAACTGTTGCCCGTAAGTCACCTCCTTGAGCCCCTACCCCAGGAATTAGAAAAGTTATCTCTGGCAAAGTTTTTCGCAAAAAAGCCAGGTCTTGGGCATAGGTGGCTCCCACCACCAGTAAACAATTGCGATTATAGTTCCACTCAGAGGCTACTTTTTGGGCGATTAGTTGGTACAACTTTTGTTCTCCTACCAACAAATCTTGAATTTCCCCAGAACCAAGGTTGGAGGTTTTACACAAAACTATGATTCCCTTGGTGGTGTAGTCTAAAAATGGTCGAATAGCCTCACCTCCCAGGTACGGGTTAACCGTCAAAGCATCAGCTTGTAGATATTCAAAGGCAAACTGAGCATAGCCCAGGTTAGTGTTGCCAATATCAGCCCGCTTAGCATCCAGAATAGTGGGAAGGTGGGGGTAGTTTTGGTTAAGGTAATCAAAAGTCAATTTGAGTTGATAGAGGCCTTCGTGTCCTAAGGCTTCGTAGAAAGCTGAATTGAGTTTATACGCACACACCAAATCGGCCGTAGCTTCGATAATTTGGCGATTAAACTCAAACAGTGGATAAGGATGGTTTTTTAGGTGAGCTGGCAACTTGGCCAAGTCGGAATCTAAACCCACAGACAACCGACTACGATTAAGCAAACTGGCTTGTTGGAGTTTTTCGAAAAAAGTCATGAGCCGAAATTGCTTTGGCAAGCAAACCACAAACTGTCAATTGTAACCCAAGGTGTTAAGTCTGATTAAGTTACCTTGAGGTAAAATTATTTGGGCTCTAGATTAGTTAATTCTGTGGTTATCCAACCAACATAGACTTGTTGAAAGATTCATGGCTTAATGTTTTGGTGCAAACCGGTTGAGGATGTTTTCTCACAAAAGAATTGCTAAAACTGCAAAAAACTCTGCAACCACTTGCAACCAAGGTTGTTGCCCAACTCAAGAGCAATTGGTTTAACCAATTAAAGCAACCCTTTACTTTGCAAGTATTTTTTACCATGACCTACCTTGGTGTTAATTGGCCGAGCTCGTAACCAATCAGGTATCTCCGATTCGTCCCAAGCCTCAGCCGGTAAGTTGGCTAAAGCTAAAAATTTAGTGCCGACTAACTCGTCGGTAACCTCAGGGTTACGATTAACCATCACTACAGCAGCTTCCACTAATCCTTGAGCTTGTCTAACTGATTCTAAAGTCTTTTTTAAAGAGCCAGCTGTGGTCACAACATCTTCGACCACTACTACTTTCTTGCCCGCTACTAACTGATCGTAGTTTCTGGTAAACACTTGATTTTTCTGATCATCTTTTTCCGTATAAACCGATAGTACTTCCTTACCCAAAAGCTCAGACAAATGATAGGCTGTCCATTGAGACAAAATAATTCCACCTAAAGCTGGTCCAACTACTACCTCAGGTTGCAAACTATTAGCTAAAATTAACTCGGCTAACATTCGCCCTACTTGAGAAGTTTCTCGAGTATGTGGATACAACTGGTCTTTGTTGATATACACCTCGCCGTGCTTGCCGGAAGTATAGACAAAATGGTCATTAGTCAACACCGCCCCCAAATGTTGGAGAATATCTAAAAGATTAGTAGACATAGACAGTTAATTTACTTACAACAGTTTTGTATTAGTCTGACTAATTAGTCAACTGTTAATCTTGGGTGGCTGAAGACGATGGTGGTTGGTTCTAGACCAAGAGTGACCAAATTTAAATTTAAGGTTGTCTTGCAAGAAAATTAACCAGTTCTGACAATTGGAAATTCCTCAAGTGAAATTTATTCAGTTAAATTCAACAGACAAACTGTTGGTAAGTAATTTATCAGCGAGCTAAGTCAAACTATTTAGGATGTTTTTCATAAACCAGTTCTAAAGCTAGTCTATTATTTGAATGGTTAGTTACTAGTACAATTTTTAACTTCAACCAAGTTCACAAAAGATCAATTTAGTGGATGCTGAAAAAGCTACCAAAATTACCGGACCAACACGAAAACAAAGCTGCCGATTATCGGTTTTCTTCAAAGTGTCTAATCTTATTTAACCGACGTACGTGCCTCTCGTCATAAGAAAAAGGGGTTTCTAGCCACAATTTTACAGCTTCTTTGGCTTGGTCGGTGGTCAAAAACCTAGCCCCCAAAGACAACACATTGGCATTATTATGATCTTTGCTTAAACGAATAATTTCCAAATTGTGGGAATTATAAACCACAGCCCGCACTCCTTTAACTTTGTTGGCAGCAATGGCTTCACCTTGACCAGATCCACCCAACACAATGGCCACATTACGCTCCGGGTCAAGAGCCACTTTTTGGGCAGCCGGAATCACAAAATCTGGATAATCACAAGCCTCGTCACTATAGGTACCTAAATCTTCCACTTCATAACCCAAATCCATAAGGTATTGTTTTAAAGTTTCCTTCAACTCAAAACCAGCATGGTCGGTAGCTAGATAAATCATAATTAAAATTGTAAAAGTGTTTTCAACAAGTTTGTGCTTAAAGAAAGGCTAACGATTGTCAACTCGACCTTGACCAAAACCTAAGCCGTTTAAACTTAGTCCAAAAAATTAGAAAAACTGCCTAAGCTTTAATTAACCGACTACTTTATGAAAGTAGCAAGATTGAAAGTTATTTTGGCTAACTTAGAATATCACCTGATATAACTGGACCGATATCAATATAAGTAAACCCATTAGCTAAAGTAGCCTGCTGCCCATCATTATTGATAACTACCACGTCCTTAGTTCCCTTAGTATTTGGAAGGATAATGCAAGTAAGTTACCTACTAGAAACCAAAACCACGTTAGTACAGTTGTTGCCACCGATGGTTACTGCTGGCAGTGCGGTGACCCGTGGTTGGTTGATTCTAACAATTCCTTTTCTAGGAGTGCCGTTGTATTCGGTGAAACCGCCACCAATCAGGATTCTGCCGTCGGGTTGGGGAACGATTATGTAAACCGCTTCGTTCACTCCGTTCCCGGGATTAAAAGTAACATCTAAAGAACCATCTGGATTTAGCCAAACCAAACGATTTCTGTAAGTGCCGTTGTATTCGGTGAAATACCCACCTAATTAAAATTTTACCGTCAGGTTGGAGAGTAGTTGTCCAAATCAAAAAATTTGCTCCCCTTTCAGAATTGAAAGTAGAATCTAAAGAACCGTCGGGATTTAACCTAGTAATGTGATTTCTAGAAACGTGTTGTATTTGGTAAAATTTTCACTAATTAAGATTTTGTTGTTAGCTTGTAAAATAATACTATTAATCCAAATGTCTACGCCACTGCCAGGATTAAAAGTGGTGTCTAATAAATCGACATTGTTTTGGTTAAATGGCAAAAACCCACTACCATCAATAGTCACCGGAATACGTCCAGTAATTGACTCAGAGTTTGGGGTTATAGAATATATTTGTACAAAATTATTTTGGTCTTGATCGTAAGACTCTATATTTGTGTTAAGTCATTCGGTTTTTGCTCATAAGGAAGCAGAAAATAAGCGGTCAAAAAACTACAATAGTACTAATTACTATAACAATAGGAATAAAATAGGCAAAAAATACACTCTTTCTCGAAGAGATTTGGTATATAAGCCAAATTATAATTTGTATTTTGAGAAACTTGTTAAATATATTCTTAACACAAAAAATTTTTGACAAACCAAATTCTCTGAAAAACTAAGCTGTTTGCAATCAGCAAACTAAATTAAACTTCGGTTATACGATGACGCTTTGGTCGCTTTCCTTTTGGAACTTTGTTGATTACTGAGCATCAACATGTTCAATAATAGAAATTGTTTGACAATGGTTAGTTCAAGTTGCAATAACGGTTTGCTATTATCACACTTGTTTTAGTCAAACTAACTTGTCTAGTATAAGCGGAAAAATAGGAAAATTAGTAGATTTTAGCTAAACTAACAACTGTATTGAAGTGGTTGAGGTTCGAAAATCTTTTTTAACTAATTTTGGCTACCTTAACCACGACTTTTTACAAAGGTTACTTAAATCTACTTGTTTGACTTATTTTGTTTACTAAAACTTTATTTCTTTGTTTAATTTGTCTGTTTAATAAAAAAGTCATCATAACTCAATCTGTTACTAGCATTAACTAGTTAAAAATTAGGGCTGCAAGTTTAGTTTGTTTAAAAATATCTAAAGCTTAATTATTTACTCCACCCAAAATATACCAATTCCGACTGTACCAAACCCCTACAACCTAAACTATATCAATCGTAACTACTCCAGTGTATTCACCAGCCCTAGTATAAGCCGGTAATAGCATTGATAAATCAAAATTAATCACAAACTCACCGCCGCCGTTTAAGTCTAGGTTTTCAAATAGCAAGCGAGGTTGGTTATGACCAGCAAACTGACCTCCTGAAGCGATTTGGTTATATAACCCAGAACCAGTAACTATGGTTTGAGTTGAATTGTTAGTAATAATGGAGAGTTGATTGGCAGGAATTTGGTTACTACCAGAGGTCAAGTTGGTAACCCTAACCGTAGCCGTCCAAGGAGTAAACACTTGTCTACGGTCTACAAAACTAATACCCCCAATGTTAGCCAGAAAATTTTGGTCAGTTTCCGGAACTGTTAACGTGCCAAAGTCAATTACAGTTGGTAATCCATCCACAGTAACACTAGGGTTAACAAACCCAAACCTGACTTTATCTTGATTAAAATTCTGGATTATCTGCGCTTGATTAAAGATAATGGTATACGCTCTAACCACAGCAATGTTTCCAGAGAAGACTCCAAGATTATTCAGGTAAGTACCAATTTTCACAGTTTCGCTGATGCCATTAGGCAAGCTCACAGTTTGAGTTGTGTGCAAGACACCGTTTAGGTAAATCCGCAGCTGACTGGTACTAGCGTCGTAAATTAGAGTAGCCATTTGCCACTCAGTATTGGGAATAAACTGAGAATTGAAGTTGCTGCTGCCACCAGAACCGTTCACCACTAATCCTTGAACTGTTTGACCTTCGATGCCTAAGCTAATTTTGCCTTGGTCAGGGTGGTGAATAGTGATTAAATTTTGGTTGGTAACTGACTGGTTGTTAGCTCGTCTAAACCAAACTTCTAGACTGAAACTACTAGAAAAATTAGAGGGTAGAGTAGTATTGATAAAATCGTCGACACCGTCAAAAGCAAAACTTTTATACTGGTCGTTAACCCATGTAGGATCGGTGGCTTCGGGGGTATTGTTGGAACCTAAAAATCCGTGTCTATTAGCTCCCGACAAATCAAATACATCTTGTCCGCTGCCACTATAACTACCAGGATGACCAGCATCATAGTACAAGGTTAAACCTTCGGTAATAATGTCAGCAATGACATTAACAATGTTACCATCAAACCATTGATTGCTGCTGACAAACCTAAACTGTGACTGATAAGCTCCAATTTGTCCTGGTAAAGGTACATTAGCACAAGTCATGGTGTTACCATTAGGCGGTAAACTACAAGTCATGCTACTAGTAGCACTTAAAACCCTTACTTCTATAGGTTCAGAAAAGTTGTTAAAAGGAATATTAGAAGACAACTCACAGGTGGTAGTCTCGCCCACTCTTCTAGGAGTTTGACAAAACATAACGATTTCGTAGTACGTAAAACCCCCTGGTAATATTCCAGTAAAACCGTTACCATTTAAAATGACCACATCCTTAGCCCCTACTGTGCCTGGAGGGGTGGTGCAAGTAAGTTGAGTCGAAGAAACTAAAACTACATTAGTGCAAAAATTACCATCAATAGTAACTACAGGGGGGGTAGTACCAATAAATTCACCGATTCTGGCAATACGGTTTCTGGGAGTACCATTGTATGCGGTGAACCTGCCACCAATCAGGATTCTACCGTCAGGTTGGAGGGCAATTGCGTTAATCGCGTCATTGGCTCCACTGCCNGGATTAAAGGTAGTGTCTAAAGAACCNTCTGAGTTAAGTCGAGCAATATAGTTTCTGGAAGTACCATTGTATCTGGTGAACCAACCACCAATCAGAATTCTGCCGTCGGGTTGGAGGGCAATTGCGCTAATGATGTTATTGGCTCCACTGCCAGGATTAAAGGTGGTATCTAGAGAACCATCTGAGTTAAGTCGAGCAATACGGTTTCTGGGAGTACCATTGTATCTGGTGAAATACCCACTAATCAGGATTCTGCCGTCAGGTTGGAGGGCAATTGCGCTAATCGTGCCATTGGCTCCACTGCCAGGATTAAAGGTAGTGTCTAAAGAACCATCTGAGTTAAGTCGAGCAATACGGTTTCTGGGAGTACCATTGTATNCGGTGAACCAACCATCAATCAGAATTCTGCCGTCGGGTTGGAGGGCAATTGCGATAATCCTGTCATTGGCTCCACTGCCAGGATTAAAGGTGGTGTCTAAATTAGCGTTGTATTGGTTAAACGATAGAAAACCAGCACCATTAATGGTCACGTTGGTGCCGCCAGAGGTTGGTCCAGAGTTGGGAGTAACAGAGTTTATCTGTACAGAACTAGCTTGACTTTGGTCATAAGGAAACAAAAAAGAGCTAGCTAAAATAGCTCCAATACAAGCTACTATGCCAATAGCAACNAAGTANTTAAAAATTAACTTCTTTTTGCGAAAAAGCNGGTTATAAAACCAATTTCNAAACATACACCAAATTATGTTTTTGTCTTTTGAGAAATTATTGGTGTAGTATTACTACAAAAAAACTTTTTGGCAAAAGCAGCCTTTATAGTAAGACTAGACTATAAAGCTAGGCTATTTTCAAGTAAGTTTGCATATTACCAAGCTAGCTATTTTGCTTTCATTGCGTTTATTTTTGCCACATATTTTTGTCTCAAAGTCTTATTGAGTAAATCTTAATTGTAGATTGAAGTTGTTATTGTTTTTAGTAGCCAAAAAATTAGCAAGTACGGATGAGACCACATCTTGAAACCTTAGTTTATTTGTTACTTTTGATTTTTAATCTCGTAACAGAACTAAATTTTAAGCGCCTTTGTAAACTTTATTGGCTTTAGTGGGGTTGATTTTTTTGGATTGCTAAGCTAACACAAACGGCCTAATTTGCTAACAGCGGATGTCTACAAATCTTACCAAGATTAAGGTGAATTTGTAAGTTGCTATTAGGCCAAATTTTCTATTTTGACACTTAACCCACAAAAAAACAAATATAAAAGTCAATTTTAGTTAATTTAAAAAACTTTTTGGTAGGTAATTTCTCTAGCTTTCAANCTGCGGTTCAGTGCCNTCAGCGCCTACTGGTGCTTCGTAACCCTTAAGAGTTTCTTGAATCACTAGCCANCTAGCAGGTATTTCTCTAATTACACCCCAAACTGTAGTATTGAAAGAAGAATTCTCGGCTGCCACCGGCACTACTTGCAAACCCATTTGCACACAGCTATAAGTGGCTCGAGGCAAGTGAAATTTTTGGGTGATTAAATAGACTTTTTTGGCTTGAAAGACATTTTTCGCTCGCCAACAAGTGTCCATAGTTCTTCTTCCCGCAAAATCTTCCACAACAGCTCCAGCTGGTATTCCCTGCTCAATTAAATATTTTTTCATGACTAAAGGTTCGTTGTAACTGGCCAAACGATTGTCGCCACTTACCAAAATAGTTTTCACTTTACCTTGCTGGTATAAACCAGCTGCCTGATCTAAACGCTTTTGTAAGACCGGAGTGGGCCGTAAATGGTTAGCATCTACCCCAGCCCCTAACACCAAAGCAATCGTAAATTCCTCTAAGTTAACATTTTTAGGCCAATAAGTAAAAACTGTAAACCCCCATAAAGGCAGACTACTGGTAATCAGCAAAGCTGTACTAAACTTAAATAACCAAAGCAAGACCCTAGTAGTTAGGTGTTTCCAAGTCTTACCCAGTTCTCGAATTTGGTGTACAAATTGTCTCAAAGAGTTGATCAAAGCATAAGTTTTTGGCTTAAAAACAATATCCACAGGACCCAAAAAAGTCTTTAACAAGCCGCCGTAACCTGCTTTAAATTGGCCATAACCAGAATCAGCCTGATAACCACCCAAATCGTAACTAACGCAGCCTTCTACAGTGGCCAAATATAAAGCGCTTAAATGGAGTAAATATTGACCATAATGACGTCTAGATTTGTCTAAATTGCCACCATACAAATACACCAAAAAACGATTTAGGCTAATACCTAGCCAAACTGCCTGAGCTTTGCCTCGAGTGTCTCGTAAAATCAACAAACGACTAAAGTCGTGCTTAAGCAAAGTAGCATAATAATCCTTGGGATGAGTGGAAAATCCTTGCCGACGACTAGTAGATTTTAAAATCTGCCAAAATTCAGAAAAAGTTTGTGCGTTTTTACGTAAATCAACGAACCAGGGTTCAGCCAAACTCTTACGAGTGTATCGTCTAGTAGTTTGGTTAACCGTAGACCAAAAACCGGGGTTTAATTCAAAAAATTCTTTCAAAAGGTTTAACTCTAGGTTCTCACCAACGGACAGTAAATTGCTTTCTGGCAATTTCAAATTACTACAATCTAAAACTAAAGTCTGAGTATACTGTAAAGCCTTAGTTTGCCAATTGAAACGTTGGTTTGGCCAACAGTTCTGTAAAAAGGTCTGAAATGAAGTAGTATCTGTAAGTTTTAGTTGCCTGGCTAAATGGTCATCAAAATCCAGTTTTACAAAGACCGAACCCAGTTGCTTAGCTAGCGTACTTAATTCTTGTCCAAAAGCTTGCCACAAAGACTTTGTAGATTCCGCCGATATTGAATTAGATTGAGCATTAACTAACACCGGACCTCTGGGTAAGTACAAAAAGTTTTGGCCAAAATACCAAGGATATCGATAAATATAGGCTTGCAACCNTGTCTGNTATTGACCTTCGGTTAATTGACAATTAATTTGGTAAACTTCGTGTCCACTAGCATTAGCTTTCTTCCAAAAACTAGCCCACTCTTTAGTTTGCCAGAAATAGTTACGATAGTCGCTAGACATCTGCTCAAAAAAACGGATGCAATCCTTGTGTATAAGTTCAAATTTGGTCAAGTTAAATCCTAAGTTTACTTAAAACTCATATCTAAACACACCGCTAGCCGATTCGTTTTAGTCCTTTCTCCGAGAAAAATTTAACTAAACTTGTAAAATGAGCGTTTTAAACCGTCTTAGCACCTAAACTATTAATTCAAGGCAACTTATAAAATAGTTCAAGATATTGGAATAATAAATCTTCAACAAAATATAGTTAACTCTAACTTAGCATTCTACACTGTGCACATTTAAAAAGGCTCCTAATTAAATCAAAGTCAACTTTTTCGTTTTTCGATTCTTTCCAACTTAATTCGATCTTCTTTCAAAGAAGACTTACCTACAACAAATTATCCAAAATATCTGCAGCCCAAGTTTTAACCTTGGCATTATCTACCGGATCCTCCTCTAAAGTATCAATTTTCAAAATTTCACCTACCCTAGTACCCCCAAAGCTTGCAAAAGCTTCAGCTAATTTCTCGGTACCTCCACAAAAAAACTGATAACACGACTCGCCCGTACCAAAAACGGCAAATTTCTTACCATTTAGTTGCGGCGGGTTAGCTTGCAAATCTTCCAAATAAAAACGAAAATCTAATTGAGTTTGTCCTTCATCCCAGGTGGAAGTACCTAAAAACAAAAAATCATATTTCCCATAGTCTAGATTAGCCACTTCAGCGACGTTAACCAAATCCGTTGTTATCCCCTTAGAATTGACTACCTGAGCTACAGTTTTAGCTAATTCTTCAGTGTTACCCGTAGAAGAACCAAACAAAATTAGAACGTGCATACTTCTTACAAATTTAAAAATTAAAAATACCGGGAAGACTCCCCGGTACTAAAAGAGAACTACAATCTAGTCAAGGCAGCTTATGAAGACTTAACATCTTGTACACCATCTTCTGGCTTGCTAGACTGGCTTTCTTGGTTTTGAGTAGCGTACACTTTCTCTCCCAGAGCCATCATTTTCTCTTGTAAGCTTTGAGCTTTTCGATCTAGTTCTTCCTTAGTAATATCATCTTTTTTAACCATTTCTTCCAAATCTTTTTGCATTCTAGTTAATTCTTCTTTGTCACTTTCTGATAGCTTATCTCCCATGTCGTGAATTAGTTTACCAGCTTGATAAGCTATGCCATCGGCATTATTTCTAGCTTCGGCTAACTCTTTTTTCAACCTGTCAGCTTCTTTTTGTCTTTCAGCCTCTTCAATTGCTTTGCGTTTCTCTTCCTCAGATAAAGTGGAAGCTCCGGTGATAGTAATTTTGGCTTCTTTATTAGTAGCCTTATCCACTGCTCTGACAGTCAGAATTCCATTGGCATCTAGATCAAAAGTAACTTCGATTTGAGGCACACCCCGTGGAGCCGGCGGAATACCAGACAAAGTGAATTTACCTAGAGATTTATTATCACTAGCCAAAGGTCTTTCACCTTGAACTACATGAATATCTACAGCTGTTTGGTTATCGGCATAAGTGCTAAAAATTTGGGTTTTGCTGGTAGGAATAGTGGTGTTTCTAGGAATCATTGGGGTAGCAATATTACCAGCTGTCTCAATAGCCAAAGTCAAAGGTGTTACGTCCAATAGCAAGATATCTTTAATATCACCTTTAAGCACAGCCCCTTGAATGGCTGCTCCCAAAGCAACTACCTCATCTGGATTGACTGATAAGTTTGGTTTTTTACCAAAAAATTCCTCAACTGCTCGTTGTACAGCCGGCATTCTCGTCATTCCACCCACCATAATAATTTCTTGAATATCTTCTTTCTTCACCCCGGCATCAGCTAAAGCCTTTTTAACCGGATCCATAGTCTTCTCAATCAAATCTTTCACTAGCTCTTCAAATTTGGCTCGGGTAANCGTCNTCAGCAAATGTTGAGGTTGNTTATCAGGGCCCATGGTAATAAACGGCAAGTTGATTTGGTGTTCTTGTTGGGTAGACAAATCATGTTTAGCCTTTTCAGCAGCTTCCTTAATCCTTTGGACAGCGGCTTTGTCTTTGCTTAGATCAATTCCTGTCTCTTTCTTGAACTCACTAATAATGTATTCAATCAACCTTTTATCGAAATCTTTTCCACCCAAATGAGTGTCTCCGTTAGTAGCTAAAACTTCGATAGTATCACTGGATACTTCCAAAACTGTAACGTCAAAAGTGCCACCACCTAAATCGTAAACCAAAATTCTTTCGTCTTTACCTTTTTCAAAACCATAAGCTAAAGCAGCAGCTGTAGGCTCGTTAATGATACGCAAAACTTTCAAACCAGCAATTTCACCAGCGTCTTTAGTAGCCTGTCTTTGAGCATCGTTAAAGTAGGCAGGAACTGTAATTACCGCTTCGGTAATAGTTTGTCCAAGTTTTTCTTCGGCGTCGGTCTTCAATTTTCTTAAAACAGCTGCTGAAATCTCTTCGGGCGCATATTCTTTTCCTTCCTTGGTTAGGAGTTTGATTTTCCCATTTTTCTCTATAACCTTGTAAGGTACTAAACTGATGTCGTGTTGAACACTGGGATCGTCGAAACTACGACCAATAAACCTTTTAACCTCATAAAAAGTATTTTCTGGGTGTAAAACACTGTTACGTTTGGCTACCTCACCAATAACTACACTACCGTCTTTACTGTTATAGTGAAACACTGACGGAGTAGTGCGAGCTCCTTCTCGGTTTTCAACAATTACCGGCTTACCACCTACTACGTAAGCCATTGCTGAATTAGTAGTGCCTAAATCAATACCTAAAACTACTGACATAAGAAATTTATTTTAACTTAATTAACAGACTCCGGCAGTTTAATATTAGCAACTAAAGTTGTCAAGTGCTAAATTTAAAATTTCCTGTAAAACTTTAAAAAATCGCTTCACTGGCAAGCCTGTTTTTACCTAAATTAAGAATTGTAACCTATTTAATTGAACCTAAATTTACTCCTTGAGTAAAGTCAAACAATCAATTACCGAACTCATCAAAACCAATAACGTCAAACAACTGTAACTTACAATTTGTAATTTTATGTCAAAAGAGTGNTGATTNAGACTGATGAGATTGAACCAGGTCCAAAANTTAACGAGAAATTACTTTACAAACGACCCCACCCTGGGCATAGCAAAATTCCNGNTTTATCTTTTTTAGTCGGCACAAAAGTTGCTTAGTTATGGTTTGCCACCAAGATTAGCCCACTCAANACTATTGTTTACCTGATTGGTTCCTAATTTTAGATTTAGAGTATTTAAACCATTTTCCGCACATCTATATTCTGATGCTAGTTAATTGCTAACACTTCAACTGCCCGAATTTTCCGATTAACCTTACTCTGCCACAAAATCTTCGCTACTTTTGCCAAAAAATTTACTACCCACAACCCTGAAACCCACATCGATTTTCTTGATTTGTAAGCACCTCTGTGTATAAGAATCTCGTTAAACTTACCTAATCTAAGTTTTTTTTAATAAACTTTACAACCTCTCAAAACCTATATAACCTAACCAGCTAACGTAGCTTNGTNTTGACCAGAGTTAGCTGAACCAGAGTTGGTAGAACTGTTAGCGCTATCAGAACTTACGCAATTAGCGGCAATATAACCCTTTCTTAAGTCAGAATTTACAAACCCTTTAGCTTTACTTAAAGTTTGTTGGGTAACACTTTTTAGCGAATTTAGCTGTACGTTACTTTCAATAATCGATAAATCTAAATAATTTGAGTTAGTGCTCTTAGATACCATTTTTTGTGAAGTTAAATTAGTAGGATCATAACAATTAATAATTTCCCCAGCATCAGCATAGCCATCAGCATCTGAATCAACTACCGAAGGATTAGTATAATAAATATATAACTCGTCACCATCAGCTATTCCGTCATTATCGGTGTCAGGAGAAAGTGGGTCTAAACCAAAATTATATTCTTCAATATTGCTTACTCCATCACTGTCCGGATCAGCTTGAGGTTCGCAATAAGTTTGGTTGGTACAATTGCCATTAGCATCGATATAAAATTGACCTCTAAACTTTTGAGCTACCCAATCTTTAGGCAACTCGGCTAAAGAATATAATCTAGCATTAGTAGCCGGTGTTCTGGGCCCGCCAGTCTTGCTAACATCTACTTGNAATTGTGCNGGTGGTTGTGGTTGATTATCGTTATTACTGTTATTGTTAGCCGGAGATTGGTTGTTTGACTGATTATTACTTCCCGATTTATTGGTTAAAGTAATATAAGCGACTACCGCCCCGGCCACTAGCAACACTACAATAATTCCGATTATGATAAACAAAAACTTATTATTACCAGCTTTCTTTTCTTGAAATAAATTTGGATCGGTGTAAGGATCTGCAGGTACATACTGAGGGTTGTTTGGATCGTAAAACTGATTGGGGTCACCAGCTAAAGCATCATAGGGNTTGTTGTTTAGCTGAGATTGAGATTGAAAAGGGTTATTAGCATAAGAATTAACACCACCTGGTTGATTGTAAGGGTCTTGAACAAACTGTTGATTGGGGTCGTAAGCTTGATCAGAAACATTAGTAAAAGTATTGTAAGGATCGTTTACCGTCCCAGCCTGTCCAAACGGATTGTTGATAGCATAAGGGTCGCTAGGTTGGTTATAAGGATCAGGGGTAAATTGCTGATTATTCGGATCATAAGGGTTTGAATTTGAAGAGTAATTTTGAGTTTGGTTTGGGGGCATAGATAGAGTTTTACTGCAATACTAAATAACAGGATGAGNAAAAAAGTCNTACTTGTCAAAACCAAATTTTTACCGCAAACTAATTNCTTAATTAAAGNTTTTTCTTTAAAGCTCTAACCACTAATTAAACCAAAATGAACCAACATGGCTATTGACACGAAAAAACAAGACAATTCCACAACCACTAGCCAAAAAGCCAAAGACTCTACCTTAAACTTTTTGCAAGTGGCGGAAATTAGAGATCGAGTAATCATTCTTAAGGAGGGTCAGATGAGAGCTATTCTGGCTTGCTCTTCAACCAATTTTGCTTTAAAGAGTCTTCAGGAACAAGACATCATTATTGGAGCTTTTCAAGGTTTATTAAACTCTTTGGAATTCCCCATTCAAATTTTAATGCAGAGCCGCAAGATAGATCTAAGTTCCTACATCAAAAAACTTCAACAATTGGAATATACGCAAACCAACGACTTACTGAGGGTAAAAATGCGCGAATATATCGACTATATTCAAATTATGTTAAGAGAAGTCAACATTATGAACAAAGACTTTTACGTAATTGTGCCTTATGATCCAGTTAAGTTAGACGACACTTTATTTGGCCGTTTTTGGCGAGCCTTAAATCCAGCGGCTGCTATTAAACAAAAAAACGAAGAATTTATCAAAAACCAAAAAATTTTACTTTCCAGAGCTGATCAAGTAGCCATGAAATTAGCTCAATTAGACTTAAAAATACAACTCTTAACCACCGAACAAATTATTGCCTTACTATACAATTCCTATAACCCAGATACTCTAGAGTCAATCAAACTTAAAGATGTGTCAGCTTTGAATATTTGAAAATTTCAGCACTTATGAGTATTTTCTGGCTAATCTAAAGTGAATTTTTAAATTAAAAAAATCGTCTGAAAAATAAACTCTAAAACGGGAGCAATTTTTCTAAATTAAATCCGTCAGGCCAGACCTGGTTGTAGGACAGTACCAAAACCCCATCCCGCTAGCTCAACAATTAGCTATATTTTAAAAAAATTTGACTTATATAACCAGTTCTAAAAAATCCAAGCGAGTTTGGATTAATTATTTAACTTTATCAACTTTTATAGTTATACGATAGTCTTTAGTATTAATGGTTTTATTAATTTCAGGATACGGCTCTACTGTCAAAAGAAAAATCTTATAATCATCTACCTGAATGGAAGAAACTCTACCGTCATTTGTCTCAATTAATTCAAACTCACCAAAATTTTCTCCTACTTTCAGTACGTTAACCATAACTACACTTGACCAGCCCAAACACAGACAGTTCCTTTGGGGCATCTAGAGTCTCAAGTCGCCCCCAGAAATTTAATTTCCAAATTTTCTGACTCAATTTTTAAGGTTTGGTCAATTTCTAAGCTAACTTCTTTGCCTAGTGCAGCCGAGTAACCTATTTTCCAAGAAAAAATTTTAGGCGGATTATATGAAGGATTGTCAACAGCATAGGCAAACAAAACCACAAAAAGTACAATTAAAAACGTGCTAATTAACCAGTGCCGCTTATATTTTCCCACAAAAGCCACAGCCCAACTTAATACGAACTTTAATTTAGTGATAAATTTAGCACGCTGCAAATGGCATAATGCAGAAANCAAAAAATTTTCAATGTAACAGTTTTACAAGTGAGCACAAAATCCGACCCTAATAAGAACTGTCTACACTTGATTGGTTATTCTAATGCTCGGACTAATACTCGAGGCTAAATGCATACTTAAAATATATTTTTTCTTTATGGCTTCTGGCTTAGCTTTTTCTATGGCCTCAATTANCGCTTGAATGTTTTCCACCAATTTTTCTTTAGTAAAGGAGGGATTAATTTTTCCACAGACAATGTGAACATTGCCAGTTTTATCGTTTCTAAAATCAACCTTACCAGCTCTTATAGTTTGAATCATTTCAGTGATATTGGTTCCTACCGTACCAGTCTTAGGGTTAGGCATTACTTTGGCTATACCCAAAATCTTAGCAATTGGAGCTAACTTTTTCATTACCTCAGGTTCAGCAATAGCCACATCAAAATTCACTTTACCAGAATTTTTAATTTCCTCTATCAAATCATCACACCCAGCTATATCAGCTCCGGCTGACTTGGCTAGTTCTANATTTTCAGGGTTAACAAAAGCNGCTACTTTAATTTTTTTGCCAGTTCCGTGAGGTAACACTACACTGCCCCGTACTACTTGATCAGTTTTGGTTGGGTTAATGTTTAACTTGGCGTGAAACTCGACCGTAGGTCCATCTTTATAATTTGGTTGTTGTAGACTTAGCAGTAATTCAACTGCTTCAGCAATTGGTAAAGCGTTAGTTTTTTTAGCCTCCAGAGTTTGGTGAATTTTCTCTAAATTAGCTCGGTATTTCTTAGAACCACGACGTTTGCTTACATTAACACTAGTAGAGACAACGGACATAAACTTTGGTAGATAACGATTTCTACAAATCTCCCAAGAGATAAGCCAATTTTTCGGAAAGTTTTTGGTTTTTGTCAACCTTGCTCTGAAACTAAATTAACGTCAATAACCACATGTTTATAACAAAAATTACAAAAGATGCTCCAGATAATGACTTTCTCATTAAATCATTGATGCAATTTTAGCTTTTAGTGGTTGATTCAACTAAAACCTGGTTATACCGTGGTTTCCAACCAATTAAACCATTAAATCTACTCTCTAAGAGAAAACGTCAAACTGAATTTAACCAATGTCGCAGCTAAAAACGAGTCAATCTTAGAAATTTATGACTACTAATTCACCAAGCAAAGACCTCAGATAAAACCATAAGTAAATTATGGTAGAAGATAAACAAATAAAACTGCACTTAAACTATAAAAGAAATTTTTAACTTCTCAACCAATGACTTTCAATAATCAATCTTTCACTCTGTGAACTTTTTGGTGGAGATGGGGGGAGTTGCACCCCCGTCCAGAAGGCTTTCAAACCAACTTCTTTTTCAGGCTGGAAACATATTTGGTTTTACTAAATTCAAGCTGGTAGCAAACCAAAAAACCCCAGCTTAAAGACTTGTAGCCTACAAAAGGCTTACTAGCTTGATTCCCAAGTCTAGAAACAAACTAGGTGCTTGTGGGTTATGGATAAATTAAGCCAAAACGACAAAGATACAAGCACAACCTGTTGTCGTTTGGGAAAAGCCCCGACTTAATTCAACCTAAGACTATAAGGTCATCTTAGGCGAATTGGGGCACACCTTGTGGAGTTAAGTATTCACCATACTTCCCCACAAAGGCAGACAATTGACTGTTGGCATTTATAGTTTTTCTTAGTTTTAGGAACCCTAAGAACCTTCCAGCAAAGCTGGTTTGTCCACCTCCTGTCAATCTGCCACGACATCCCCAAAATTTGACTGGTGGCTTATTTTCTTTGACTAAAAACGATAATTTTGTCAATTTTTTTGCCTAACTAATTGGCAGTTAGCCTAAATAGTTTAGAATTAGTTAGGGTAGTACATTGAAATTATACTGTAACTGCTTAATTTCTAGCTTAACCAAATTAAACATAACTCTTTAGTTAAAACTAACTTTCTCTTAATTAAATTTAACTACAACAATTGTTTCAAACAACACTAATTAATATATGCCTCTAGACCCTTTGGAACTACACCGAAAATATGCCACTTCTGAAACAGCCTATCGCATTATTGTAGCTCATAGTCAAGCTGTTACCAACAAAGCTTTAGCAATCGCTAAAAAATTCCCTCAAACAGATTCCGATTTTATTTACGAAGCTGGTATGCTACACGACATTGGGGTGTATTTTGTGAATGCCCCCAAAATTTTTTGCTTTGGCAGCGAACCTTACTTAAAACATACCGTTATCGGTGCCGAAATTTTGCTCAAAGAAGGTCTACCTAAACATGCTCGAGTGGCCGAAACCCACACCGGAGTGGGTATTGATGCTGCAGAAATTATAGCTAACAACCTACCCTTACCCGTGAAAGATTACCACCCAGAAACCTTGGAAGAAAAAATTGTTAGCTATGCTGATTTGTTTTTTTCCAAGTCAAAATTTAACAACTCAAATCTACAAGGTTTGTTTGAACCAGAAAGTGTAACTGAGATCATCCAAGAGCTGGCTCGCTATGGACAACACAAAGTAGCCATTTTTTTGTCTTGGCAGCAACTGTTCGAACCAGAGTTACAGTCTCATAATCAATAGCCAAAGTATCATTCCACTACCTAACATCAGGTTATTTACCATTAGCTAAATCAGCTACACCCAATAAATAGCACAAAATAATCATCAAAGATTAGCTAAACACCAACTTGTTACAAATTGGCCACAAAATCTTTATCGTTGATACCGAAGTCCTCTAGATTAGCTTAGAAAAGCTTAAAATTGAAAAAATTAAAATGCTTTTGACTAAAAAATAGTCCACAATTGCTAATTCTGGTCTTTTCAGTTAAAACTAATTGTATGGAATTAAAACAAACCGGTTCTGGTCGATATGGCTTTTTTGGCAGGCAAACCTTAGCCTTCCTAATATTGTTTCTACTAGTTTTTAGTTTACCTAGTAGTAACTTTAGAAAAAGCGAGGTGTTGGTTGATCCAAAAACCGTCATTAATTCAAACTTTTTCCTAAAACAAGTTAAACCAGAAACACTAAAGAATTCGTTGCCTTCTCTTCAAGAAACTAAAATATCTCTAATTTTTAACCGTCAAGACAAGCGATTTTTGTTTGACGTTAGCGGTAATCCAGTGTTCAACAAAACCATTGTTCAAGCTTACAGTAAAAGTTTTATTTACGAAACCCCTAATCTTGACTTAAATCTGGAAACCTTTCGTAAAGCCCAAACAACCAAAGGTCAAAAAATGCGTCAATTACCCCTGGATGACTTAATTCCACGACCAAAAAATCCCGATCCAGCTAAAACTAATTTGCTGTTATATCCCAAATACAATATTCGGGCACCTATAATTTACACTACTGCCGCAGATTTTTACCACACTAACCCAGATGGTAGTATCGATTTTAACCGTCCAATCTACCGGCCTGATATGTCCCCTTACGAAAAAACTCAAATTCCTATTCAAATTAAATTGAGAGACGGAGTAGTTCACCTAACTGAAGAAGTTTATCCATATTCAGTTATGCCAGGTGAAATTGGCAATAGTTATATTGTTGGGCATAGTAGCAATTATAGCTGGGTAAAAAGTAATTATAACGAAATCTTTAAGCCCCTAGAAAAACGCACCCAAGTTGGCGAAGAGTTTATTATCTACGATAAATACGGACGAGAGTTAAAGTTTAAAGTTTTCGAAACGATTCTAATTGAAGAGTCCGACACAGCCACAGCGTTTAAGCTGTTCAAAGATCGGCGCGTAGTGACCTTGCAAACGTCTGTGCTCACTTGGCGAGGCGGTGTACTAATTCCTACCCATCGCTGGTTAACCAGAGGAGAATTGATTTTAGATATTTAGAAAAACCTTACGNCAATTCTAAAAACCGAACTTTCCAAAACTGAATGAACTACTCAAAAGCAACTAAATAAACCAACCAAATAATTAAGACAATTTGTCAAAACTAAAACGTTTACTAGCTTGATTGATCAAAAATTAAATACATCAATTAGAATACTTATCAAAAAAACACTTAATAGGATTGACTAAGAGGAAACCAGTCAAGCTGGCTGGTTGTTTAATTTTTTAGCAAAAATGTTACAGACAATTGTTAATATAATCAAAAAAAATTTACAAATGATATGCTGTACAACAGTCAAGCAATAACTGATCGTTACCAAAAAACGACTAGTTCTAGCCCAAATTTAATTGCTGAATTCGCTCATCTCGACTGACCACTACTACTTTCCTATGAGACCAGCTTAAGTTTAACTGATGGTGTATTTGCCAAATTTCTTCTCGTGTTACCGCTTGGACTTTACGACTATAATCCTCATAGTTTTGCACTACCCCGAAACCAAGTAAGTTAGACTCAACAAAATCTGCCAAAAAACTGGGTTTATCCATAGCTATGTCTTCTCTCTTACGCATTTTATCCTTCATTTGGTCTAGTTTTTCAGGTTTAAAATAGCGGTCAAAATTACTCAAAACTGATTCAATTTCTTGTAAAATGGTNTGTATATGAGCTAGCTCACAAGCTAGTTGAATTTCCAAAGCTTGGGTTGATTTTCTAAATTGTCCNTATAAACTGTATACTAAACCTAATTCGTCTCGTAGACGATCATACAAAATACCGCCGTAGCGTAAATACAAATTTTTAAAGACATCTTGAGCTGGTTTTACTTCGTAAGTCACAGGACAAGGCAAAAAAATAGTGACTTCTGCATGTTGGTGGCCAAACGGATGAACATAGGGTAAATAGGTAAATTGGTTAAACTGGTTACTAGGTAAAAAGTCTATTGGATAAACGGCTGTTTGGTTGAGTAAACCAAGAGTGTCCAGATTGGAATTAATTTTATCAATCGCCAACGCTGGTGAAAAACCTCCGCTAATTTTAAAAATTAAGTGACTGTCAGTAAGAATTTGTTGGTATATTCCAGCAAAATCTGCCACTGTTGTAGTGGCTACTTCTTCAGCTAAGCCTAAAACCTGATTGTTATCTAGAGAATCGGGAGTAAAGATTTGTTTTAAAGTATCGTAATACAAAACGTAATTAGGGTCACCTGAACGTTCACTAATTTCTCGCAAAACAATTTCTTTTTCTCTATCTAAATCAGCTTGTAACAGTACTGGTTGCAAAAAAAACTTTAACAACAAATCTAAAATCTTACCAAAATCTTCTTTGTGACCAGCTGCCACAATCGTCATCGTAAGACGATCGGTGTAGGCGTTCAAACTAATTTCCTGAGCAAAACAATAATCTTTTAACTGGGTAAAATTCATGTCTTCAGTACTGCTAATTAAGCAGTGTTCTAAAAGATGTCTCCTACCTCGATCACCTGGTTGTTCAAACCAACTGCCACCAGAAGAATAAGTAAATTCTAAATTAACTTCGTTACGTTCAGCTGGCTGCAAAATTAAATGGATTTTATTTCCTAATTGTTGATATTCCATAGATTTACATATTAAAATTAAAACAGGTCTAACTGCTACAACAAAAAACAACCAACATCCTGGTTAATTTAAGATTTGCTTTTAAATCAAACTTAAAAAGAAATCTTCCAACTTTTAAGTCTAAACTAAATACAAAGAGATAATTCTCACTATTACGAAAACTACAATGAAAAATACTGTCAAAAACACTACCCATCTCTCAATACCTCTCCTGGTGATATAAATTTGGTTACTACCACCAAATGTACTAGACAAACCAGCACCTCGATTTTGGAGTAAAATTAAACCTGAAGCTGACACTAAACACACTACTTCCACTATTGTTAACCAATTAGCTAGATTATTCATAAACTTTTATTTAGTGAAATTGTTTAGATATTTGGCCACTTCTTGCTCAGCCTCTAACCTGCCAAATACTCCTTGTACCTCTACTACTTTATTTTGTAGTCTTTTATAGTTCTTGAAAAAGTCAACAATTTCTGCAATTTTATGTTGTGGTATTTGGGAAATATCTTGAATATCATTAAATCTAGGATCGCTTACTGGTACAGCCAAAATCATATTGTCTTGATCACCGGAATCAATCTTTTTAACTATACCAATAGCCCTAGCTTTCACTACTGTTAATGGAGGAACTGGATTTGTTAGCAACAAAGCTACATCCAAAGCGTCCCCATCTTCAGCCTTGGTAGAAGGTATAAACCCATAATTGAAAGGATAAAACTCAGCCGAATAAAGCACTCGATCCAGCATCAAAGCTCCGGTTTCAGGATCAAGCTCGTACTTGTTTTGACTACCATAAGGAATTTCAATAACTACATTGAACTCCTGAACAGTACCAGAAGGCAAAAAATACAAATTACTAGCATTTACAGACATACCAAACTTGTTAAATTTAACTTAACACAACTACAGAAAATGTCAAGAAGTCTCTACCCTGACAAAACTGATATCTAGCAAAAAATCAAAAAACCAAGCTCACAAAACAAAAATAAAACAAAAACAACTAAATGATAAAACTTTTAACTACGCTTAAACTTGATTAAATTAACTCAAAAAAACCATCAGTTAAAATTAGCTACAATAGCACCAACCATCGCTTTGAATTAATTTGATTATTTAACTTTCCAATCAGTAATCAGTTATTAATAATTGCACGAAATAACTTAGGTTACTAAACCTAAACTGACTTTGGATTTTAACCAAAACTCAAAAAATTCGAACGCTTCTTAAAAAATATCTTAACTTCAATCAATTTTACTTTGATCACACTTATTCCAACCAGAAATATTAAAACCATTCGCCAATCAGGCAGATCAATTGTCGCTTTATCTGAGATAGTTTTTAAAAGAGTTTTTAGCCTAATCTTGAGATGTAAACATACCCAACTGAAAAAACTCTTAGTTTAGTATATACACATGAAAATTTTATTAATTTCTGATTTTGTTGCTGATTCTATGCCAAGGGTCTGTGCCAACCTGATTACTTTGAACCAAAGTAAAAAATTCAGATCAGATCTTTTTTTGTTAGATGAGGTACTACTTAGTAAAAAACTTAAAGCTAAAGAAAAACCTAAGATTACCAATTACCTATTGGCCACCGTCACTTCATCGGTAACTGTGTCCAAATTAGTTTTGGCTGGTTCTTCTGTTTTTTTCAAAATGTCTTGCGGTTTGACCAAGTTCGAACCAGAAACCTTAATGTAACCTTTGTTGTCTTGATTAACTACTTCTCTAACTCGTTTGTACACATCTTCTTGTAAACTTTTTTGTTGCAACAGCAGGTTTTCTTTGCGTTTATTTAAGAAATTTAAAGTAGCTCTTTGACTAGATAGATAATTAGTAAAAGTGATATTAAACAAAAAAAGTAGAAAAAATACAACTAAAACAATGATCGCTCGATATTTATCACTAAGTCTAATATCCATAACACGGAGACATAAAAAGTCAGTTAACATCAATTCGGTTGAGAAAGACTCAATAATTCAACTAATCAACCAAAACTACCGAATCAATTTTATTAATCAAGAACCCTGTATTAGTCTCGGTAATGTCGGCTTTAAATTTATACTTTTTACCAACTTGTAAATTAATGTTAAAACTAGATGACACTCCGACTAAAGTCATAGGTGCACCCGGTTTAAGCCATTTAGCATTTGGCAAGCCTGACTCTACAATCTTATACTTACTTTCATTGCCATTAACCGACTGTAATAAAGCAATAAATTCGTTGCTAGCTAAAGTCTGATTAGTAGTCGTAGTGGAATTTTGATTAGGCTGGACAAAAGTGACACCATTATAGGTACAAGCTTTAACCCCAGATGGTTGATTAACTACTACCCCACTCATTTTTACACACTCATCAAAATCTTTAGGAGAATTAGGCTGTTGATTAGTGTTGGTATTGGTATTACTAGATGGTTTGTCGTTAGAATTAGTGTTTTGGTTGGTAGAAACGTCTTTCACAAAAGTATTTCCATTAAAAGTACATTCTTCTGGAGGTCCTGGAATAATAAAGCCACCAGCATCTCGACACTCTTGAAAGTTAGTCGGAGTTTTTTTGGGAGGGTTACTAGCTACATTGGTCTGGTTAACCGGTTGTAGGTCGTTTTTGTTCAAACTTTGATTTAATATATAAATACCTCCAACAATTAAAGAAATAGCCAACAAGGCAATTATAATACTAGTTTTGTTAGCACCATCTTCCATAAGAAATGCTAAATTAGCTTAATTTGCTTAATTAAGAAAAATGGTAAAAAAGTCAAGTCAAGTTCAATTAACTTGAGTTATATGGCTGGTTTTAAGTAAACTTAAATCTGTTCAATGTCAAAACTGNCCAAATAACAACCAGGAGTTAAATCAANTTCAGTTAGATTTTATGCTTAGCAAATCATTCAAAAATCTATCCATACCAATTGTCTAAAACTTAACTGTTAAACCTTGGTATTCGTAATTTAAGTTATNAATCTTGACAAAAAACCTAGCCTGCAGCAACAGTTAGCCAACTTTTTCAGCGTTTTGAAGTAAATACNTTAAANTTATGTTAAGTTGCGAGTATCTAGTTATTGGGGCNGGGCAGACTGGCTTAATTATCTGTCAAGCACTAGTCAAAACCGGTAAATCAGTAATTTTAGTTGACCAACACCAATTGGGTGGTAGTTTTTTGTTTACCAAAGAATATCCAAAATTTTTACTTAGAGAAGCTGCTACCAAATTTGCTCATAGCCTAGAAAACTTTAAAGATTATCCAGAAACTTTTCCCGTTTTAATNAAACATCGAGAGACAATACACGATTCAATTGGTCAAGCAATTCAACAAAAAANTCAAGAAATTCAATCNTTTTTTCAAGGATTTAGTAATTTTCGCTTTCTTCAAGGTACTGCAGAGTTTATCTCCAAATCTTTAGTCGAAGTAAACTCAACCAGTGAAAAAAATATTGTGAATTTTAAACAATGCGTTTTAGCCGTAGGTAAAGATCAATTGGTTAAGCCGGAGATCGCTGGCATTGAGACCATCGATTTTCTATATCAGGAAAACTGTTTTTTATTTAAGTTAGTCCCCAAAAGAATGGCCTTTACTGAATTGACTTTGGAAACCCTGGAAGTAGCCGCCATTTATGCTGACTTGGGAGTTAAAGTGGGCATTTTAGACAAGCACAAAAACGTTCAGGAAGCTTTGCCTATTTTGGACCAAAGCGTGATAAATTTCTTTTTGAAAAAATTAGTAGCTCAAGAAGTAGATTTAATTTTTAATTTTGACACTAAAGAATTTAAATTTAATCGTAAAAAAGAGTTGGTCCTTAAAGATAAGGAGGGTAAGAAACTAATTTTTCCTGAAGTTTATTTATCTATTCCTACAGCCTTTTCAGGCAAGAGTTTAGGACTAAACAAAATTGGCATCAAAGCAGATAAACGAGGCATCGTTACCGATTCCTTAGGCAAAACCATTCACGGACACATCTACGCTTTAGGTGATTGTAGTAACCAAACCCGTCCAGAAACCAAAGAATTTATGATTCAAGAGTATATCAAAAATCAAACAGATAAACAACACTTGATGCAAATTTTAGTACCTAAAAAAGTTGGTTTGGCTGATCAGTATTACTTTCTAAATTCTCGGTTTCCAATTTGTTCGATCGGTCTCAGTCAGCACATAGCCGCGCAAAAATATGGTAATTCTGTGAAAACCTTAGTAATTCGAGATAACTACACTGACAGTTTTGTAAAAGTGGTTTATCGAGACATTACTGGCCAAGTGTTAGGAGCTTCTAGCGCTGGCAGATTATGCCTACCCACTAAAGATCTGTTAGTAGAAGCAATTCAAAACAATTGGCGATATCAAGACTTAGTTTTCAAGCTAGAAGTTTATACTCGCCTAAGTTAGCTAATAAACACATTACACAAACAACTGTTAACCAACAATCTAGGCTTTTAAAAGTTTTAAGTTTGGGTTTTGTCGACCTAATTGTTAGTCTAGCTAATAAATATTAAGGCTTATACTTAAACTTCCAATTTAACTAATTTTTCTAAATTCTCTATGAAATTTAAGTAACCTAAAACTCTAATTTAGATTAATTAGCTTAATAAGTAGCACGTTGTTCAAAAACAATATTCCACTCTATTTTAGTGAAAAACTAACAAAAAATCGCTGACACAAACTAATAGTAAACTTAAAGAATCACAGCTACTGCAAAACCTACCAAAGGTGGCTAATTTTTTTGTTTATAAAATCTAGTTTATAAAATCTACCTTACCTCAAGCCGCTGACCAAATAAATTTGCTTAGACTTTTGATTTTCTGGCGACAACAAAGTGGGTTTTCCAGGATTGGCCTCCCAAAGCAACTTCTCTGTATCTACGGTAGCAATATAGTCGATTAGATATTCAGCATTAAACGACTGGCTCCAACTTTCTGGGCTACCTTCATAAGTTAACATATTTACTACGCTTTCACTAGCATAACCATCGCTAGTAGTGGTGACCAATTTTAACTGATTTTGAGCCGGTTCAACCTGAACGGTAACTGACTTGTTAACCGTGTTCAACCTGGCTAAATAAAAAACCTGTCTTAGGGCTTCTAAAAGCTCTTTAGTATTGATCAAAAAGCTACAAGCAAAACTTTGAGGCAAAATTTTTTCATAATCAGGGTACGTCCCCTCACCATACTTTATGGCCAACTCTGTTTGGTTTAGTTTAACCCACAAAACATCTTCTTGAAAAGAAAACTCTAGTTCTGAATCAGTGTCTACTAGACCAGCTACGATGCTCAAACTTTTTGGGTTAATTAGATAATTTTTTGAGCTAGTTTGTAAAGCTTCGGCGACTGTTGCATATTTTGGTGTTAAAGTCGACTGAACCATTCGGTGCCTATCAGTAGAGACAATTAGTAATTGATTCAAAGCTGGTTTCAAAGTAAAACAAATGTGTAAAAATTCTTGTTGGTAAACTGTTCTAGGGTTACCCACAGACACTTGAGAAACTTTGTTAGCCTTCAAAAACTCATTACTGTCTACTAACAAAGTAGCTTGTACTTTATCCAACTGGCGGTTAGGCNGAACAAAATCGTCCAACCCATCAATTTTAATTCTCAAAGTATGCTTGCTTGTAGAACCTTGCACCACTAAGACTAGCTTATTTAAATCCAAATTCAAACCTAAATTCTCATCTGTAATCAAACTGACGGTACTAGCAAACAAATCAGTTTTGATTAGAAACTCAANCGGATCAGATAAATGGTCTACCTGTACTGGCACAATAACTGATTGGAAAAAAGTAGAACTATTAAAACAACTAATTTGTACTTTATCTGCTTGTACGCTGACTTGGGTGTAGGTAAAAATTTCCACATCGCTTACTCTAGGACTAATTTGACTACAAACGGCCAAAATTTTACGTAACTCTTTTTGGCTAACAGACAAAAAAGACATAAACCGTAGACAAACCAACTTAGAAAAAGTTCATTTTAAAAAACTAAAATTGTCAAACTTTTAATTAAAATTGAAGTTTTGTTTAATTTCTTTGCTTAAAAACTAACTAGAAGTCCAATGTATTCCCATACCAACTTGTAAATNTCAAATTTTAGGATAACCATTAATCAATCTCAATAGTTTCTTCGTTCTTAAAATAACGCTAGAATAAGCTATTCTAGTCGGTCTGCCAAAGACTAAGTAGATTAGCAGCTCGATCATTTACTTGACAAATTTTTTTTCTTTTTTTAGCTGCAAGTTAGCACTTGTTAGCTTAGATTGCTAACCTTTAGCTTAAGCTAAAAAGTATCTATCTAAGCAATAAAGTGTCTTTTAAGACATTAAAATTTTTAATTGTTATTAGCTTATGACCATTAAACCATTGGGTAATCGTTTAGTAGTACAATTAATCAAGCAAAAAAATACCACCGCTTCTGGTATTATTACCTCCACTAAAGAAGAACCAGAGCAAGGTATGGGCAAGGTTATTGCTATTGGTAAAGGTCAGGGTGATGATGAAAACATCAAAGATTTAGGTTTAGAAATTGGACAAATAGTACTTTTCCCACGTTATGCTGGGGAAGAAATTAAAGACCAAAATAACCCAGATGTTGTTTACAAAGTGCTTAAAGGTAGCGATGTAATCGCTGTACTTGAGGATTAATTCTGTCTCTTTTTACTTTTTACTTTCGTCTTTATTAAAGAAATTTTAACTTAATTTATCTGCTTATGGCTAAAAAAATTATTAAGTTCGGAACCGATGCTCGTCGCAGCATTCAAGCCGGAGTCAATACTGTAGTTAAGGCTGTCCAAACTTCCTATGGACCTATTGGTCGTACCAGCGTCATTCAAAAATCTTACGGTGCTCCAGATATCACTAACGACGGAGTTACTATTGCTAAAGCTGTCGAATTAGATGGCTTTGAGCAGTTAGGAGTTAGCCTAATTCAGGAAGCTGCTAATAAAACTAATGAGGTAGCTGGTGATGGAACTAGCTTAACTACCATTTTATCTGGTAGCTTGATTAACGAAGGTATTCGAGTTATCGAGTCTGGTTCTGATCCAGTCAAGGTAAAACACGGTATGCAAAAAGCTGCCGAGTTTGCTGTAGACTTTTTAGCTAGAAATTCTAAATCAATTACTAGTCAAGAAGAGATGTCTGACGTTGCTACAATCTCTTGCCGAGACCGCAAAATTGGCGAGATGATTGCTAGAATGATTCACAAAGTTGGCAAAGACGGAGTGGTAACCGTGCAAACCGGAGACACCAACGAGATTGTTGAGGAATTAACTGAAGGTATGCAGTTTGATAAAGGTTACAAGTCACCATACTTCATTACCGATACCAACCGAATGGAGGCTGTAGCTGAAAAGCCTTATATTCTGGTAACGGACGCAAAAATTAGCTCTATTCAAGAAGTTTTGCCAGTCATTGAGTCTTTGGCTCAAATGGGTAAGAAAGAAATGGTTATCATTGCCGATGACATCGATGGAGAGGCTTTAGCCACTTTTGTCTTAAACAAGATCCGAGGAATCTTTAATGTTTTTGCTGTTCAAGCTCCTGCTTTCGGTGATCGCCGTAAAGCTATTCTGGAAGACATTGCTATTTTAACTGGAGCTACCTTTATCTCCGGTGACTTAGGTATGCAGCCAAAACACGCTAGGGTAGAAGACCTAGGTCAAGCTGACAGAGTAATCATGACCAAAGATACTACTACCATAGTTGGTGGTAAAGGTGATAAAAACAAAATTCAAGACCGAATTAATTATATTAGACAATCTATCGAAAACGCTACTTCCGACTATGACAGAGAAAAACTTCAAGAAAGGTTGGCTAAACTAGCTGGCGGCGTAGGTGTAATTAAAGTTGGAGCTGCTACTGAAGTAGAAATGAAAACCCTAAAATATTTGGTTGAAGATGCTCTTAACGCTACCAAAGCTGCTGTCTCTGAAGGTGTAGTAGCTGGAGGAGCTTCAACTTTAATTCGAATTAGCAAAGAATTAGACAATCTAAAAATAGATGACGAAGGTGAACAAGTAGGAGTTAATATTTTCAAAAAAGCCCTTCATGGACCCTTCCGAGCCATGGCACAAAACAGTGGTGTGTACGACATTTCCTTGCTATTAAACCAAATCGAAAAAAGTAAAAACGGTGGTTTTGACTTCAGGACCATGCAATTCCAAGAAGATATGATTAAAGCTGGCATAATCGACCCAGTCTTAGTCATTAAACAAGCCATTCAGAATGCTGTATCTGTAGCTGGCTCAATCATTACCACCGAAGTAGCCATGGTTGAAGAACCAAAGAAAAACGAGGGTTCTGGCAACAAAATGACCGATGATGTGGATATGATGTAGTCTATTGTATCCTCCATTAAGTATTAATACTAGTGGCCCCCAGACGGGCCGCTTTTTGTTTTAAAGTTAACAAAAAGTTTAATTTACTCAGCTGGCCTAAAAAGTAAGTATCTGTTTTAACTAAACAAGTCCAACTAAAAATTATATACACCTAACTTGGCCTACATTATCTAAAAACTTTTGCCAACCAATTAATTGCATTCTCGGCTTGCAGCCGTTCTATTTCTGCTTCCAAATTCTCGAGCCGTCTGAGCAGAGAGGTTGTCGTCAATGCTTGTTCAGGCATGGGTATAGTTTA
>JGI24188J35168_1000256_pt1 | contig 30215 bp, 27 predicted proteins | sample YNPBryantNP2012_FD_35168 | JGI IMG/M metagenome (IMG submission 35168) | reverse complement strand
CTCACCGCATACCCCGTAACACCTACATTGTCCGCCGCTATAAATGAACTGATAGGTACAGTAAGAGAACTCCATGTCGATGGAACCACAAAACTGGTTATCGTAGGTGGACTCGTGTCAGGAAGCGTTATGGTCACCTGGGCACTCGCAGGCGATGATATGTTCCCAGCCGCATCCCTCGCCCAACCATACAAAGTCTTCACCCCAGCCGACGAAAACGTGTAACTCGACGGCGGTGACGATGACCACCCAGAACCCGGAGCCGAAGAAGACTCGCTCACCGCATACCCCGTAACACCTACATTGTCCGCCGCTATAAATGAACTGATAGGTACAGTAAGAGAACTCCATGTCGATGGAACCACAAAACTCGTTATAGTTGGAGGAGTGGTGTCCGCCGCCGCGGGTTTGCTAGAAGGATCTCCCGGCAGGGTCTTTGCTTGAAGTTCCTGGAGATTGGTGAACCCATCATTGTCCGAGTCCAAGGGTTCTATGGCCGAGAAATTGTGGCCGGAGGCCAAGTAGGCTTGGCCGTAGGGGTTCAGGTTCGGGACAGAGGTGTGACAAACATTACAGCTATAAGAAGTGCCATATCTCGTGTTCAGAGAGACGAGATAATTGGACTTTCCGAAAGAAACCGAGACCAAGGCTGTAAAAGTAGTTGCCACACCCAAAATGCCTACCCACACAAAGTTCCTTTTTTTCATGACTACCAGACCTCCTCGATGGGTGTTTGATGCCATCCCCATGCTCGACGGCATCGCCTGGAGGGGACGTAGAAAGAAGTGTGCCACAATGTGGTATAAGACCTTCTCCGCTGTCCCTGCGCTCATCCGAAGACCGCCTGAGCAGAAGGAACGAAAAGAGCCCGATGGAACATTTTGGAAACTGAAGTTACGAGAATGAACCGAAATGAGGAGCCCGGTATTGCCCAGACTAAAAGGCTTTTCCCCAAGGACGCTCGCAGCTCGCCCAGGCCCCCAACGAGCCAAGGAGAGAGGCTTGAGTGATCCCAGTAAACGAGAGCCTCAAGATCCGAGAAGCTCGCCACACCTCTTGGGGGACAAGGGTTATCCCTTTCCCCATCGCCTGGGCGATGTCACCGGTGTGTCTACAATGTCATGAATTCGTCTCTTGACTTAAGTCCACCAGGGGGATTAAAGGAGGGGGATTTCATTACCCTTTTCCGAGTCAAAGTCGCTTCTTCTTCCGACCTCAACCCCTTTCCGGGGCCAATAGTTGACGGTTTTGCGAGCTTTTTTAGTCTCGACAACCTGACCTCAGAACTCCTTTCTCAGGGCAAATATCACCATGTTTGCGTCAAATCCATCCTTGGGTCTCTTATGGTCCACCAAATAGGTCCTTTCCAGGGTGACCACGGGTGTCAAATAGGAATTTTTGTACCAGAGCCTCAGGGATATGTCGGCGAGCCTCTCGTCATTTTCTCCCCGGCTCTGGGCATAACTACCATACAACCTCGCCCCCAGTCCCCTGTAAATTCCTTCCCATCCAATGGACCCAGTGTAGATAATCGCGTCCGAATCGAAGCTCCACCTGGTAAACGGGGCGGGCGGGGTCAAAAGCAAGTCCTTCTTGTCTTTTAGTTTCTCGTAGGTTATAGAGGCGTCCATTGAAAGCCCTGCGAGAAACTTGGGCTCGTAGCTCAGACCGAAGATATAGTCCATAGTCTCGACCCGGAAATCCCTGTCCGGGTTGGTCCTCCTTTTCCAGAGGAATGTCCCGTAAATGGAGAGTCTTTCCAAGGGGGTCTTCCAGCGAATCCTCGCCTTCCCGATGTTCTCGCTCTCTGGAGAAATCCAGGTATAGGGGTTTGTGAAATCGGCTCCTTGGTATTCTCCCAAGATGCTCAAAGTCCTGACCGGCTTCCACTCCACTGAACCAACCCAGCCATGAACCCATCTACTGTTCCCCAATGTATCGTCTCCGCCCCTCGCCTCCGGCTGCTCCTGGCCGTCAGCATCTACCCTCCTGTATTGAGTCCTGTACCCGGCCCTGAGGGTCAGGTTGTCCATGGGCAAGTACTCCAATTGAANCGTCCCGGTGTGAGCATACTGAACATAGTCGACATCCACGTTCCTAGAAAAAGGAGGCTCATCGGTATTGGTCCTTCCTGCTTGGGAAACCGTATGGAATCGATAATCGAAATGCAGGATCACCTTTGGAATTACCAAAAAGCTTAGTCCCGCTTCCCCCACATGAGTGTCCAACAGCAAATGAGCATCCCCTCGGTTCACCAGGATTACAGGATCGGTGTAAAGGCTTCCACCAAGCCTTGAGTGGGCGTAAATGTAGCCGACATCGAGATCCCACCTCTCTCCAAATTTTCGATGAGCTTTGGCTGTGGTCACATAGGTATCCACACGCTCGTCCTTCCCCTCTGTCTGCGCTGGCCCGTCAATGTTGTCCGTGTTCTTGTAAATCCAATAGGATTGCCTCATGTGAACATCCCAGCCCGCCGCTCTCAGATCCGCTCCGGCAAAGACCTCGTCCAATCTCTCTTGAAGGTCCACAATCTGCGAATCGGGCAAAAGGAAGGGTCGAGGAACTCTGGCATCTCCTTCCCGATCCGCATGTCGATATCCAACAGATACCTTCAATTCATCGCTGGGCAAGGTGGTCAATGTGAGAGCTCCCGATCTCCTCGTTGAATGAAAATCGTGATTGTCCGTTAGGAGATCTTCATCTTCACGGTTGAAGGACCACCGGTACTCCCGATACGTTCCTGTCAGTTGATACCACTTGTCCTTCTTGATCTCCAGCTTGGCGAACGGGAATGGATCCCCTATGCCGCTTGCAGTCACGCTGAAAAAATCGGCTATCCCCCCTCCAGCGGGCCGGCCCCAGAGATTTAGGTCAAAGAGTCTCGGCCCGTCAAAAAGGTTCACCACCTCCTTATATCTGTCCCGAGATCCGTCTATGTCCACGAGGCGCCACCCAGCCTCCACACTTCCTCCAACATCCATTCCCCCTATCTTGAAGCCCCCCTCCTCACCCAAGACAGCCTGCTGGCCAGAAATTGCCATCACTCCCAAAGCTGTCAAGGTGGCGATCTTGCAAGCCCTCCTCATGGCTTCACCCCCTCATTGGAAGAACCGGCGACTGAAATTGGAGCCGTGAATCTGGCTGTGACAATTTATGCATGAGGCCGGAGAGAAATGGACCGCGCCGTGGCACTCAATGCACATCCTCCGGACATCCCTTCTCACGAGCATGAACCTATTTGGGGAGCCGTGAGGCTCGTGACAAACCATGCAACCCTCGGTCTTCACTGCTAGGTGCTCGAACACCCAAGGGCCTCTCTTTTCCGCGTGGCATTCAAAGCACACATCGTCATTGAATTTGTTCCACTTCTTCAAACTTGCCCTTGTTCTGGAGCCGTGAGGGGCATGGCAATCGGTGCACTTTAGGGCTCCTTCCAAGACCTTGTGGCGGCTCGGAAGGTAAAATTTTCCCTTCACTTCCTGATGGCAGGAAATACAAAGCTCCACTTGTTCAGTTTTGAGAAGCCTTGCGAGGGGCCTTGAGGAGTGGATCTGGTGGCAATCATTGCATGCGACAGATGTCAGCTTGTGCTCGCTTCTGGAGAATTGGAACAGCTCCTTCTCCTTGGAGTGGCATTTCAAACAAGCTTCGGACCGATCGAGACCACTGGCTTTGATGAAGGAAAGGATCGCGCCAGGGTCCCCTGTGTCGGCGTGCTCCTTTCCCGGCCCGTGGCAAGCCTCGCACCCCCAAAGACCAAGGGATGCCTTGGATTCCTCCATTATTTTCCAATGGGGATCGTGTCTCTGAAACCTAGAGAAGGTCTCCTGATGACAACTTTGACAAACCTCTGAGCCTGCATATCCTTTGCCCTTTTGCCCCCTTGCCGCCTCCAACCTAACATCTATCAGTATCAAGAGAGCAGCTAGGGCACAGCCGACCATTGGCTTCCAAAAATTCCCGGCCATTTTTTCTCACCCCCCAAGAGGCCTCAAGGCATCCCGTTTCGGTTGCCCAATGATCGTTTGGCTGAATGCTTTTGTCAATAAAAAATGCGCACCAGAACTTTTCCCTACACCCAATCCTCCAAGTTCAAGCATTTTGGCCTGTAATGCGTGGTCGTTTCTCGACCTCCCAGGAGCTCCGTTTGGCGGCTCGGCACGAGTTTTGGGCCGTCCCTGTGTTTTGGCCGACTGTCCTGCCACAAAGTTTTCACGGATTCACCACTACGGTTCTGTAGTCTGTTGCCGGCCTTTCGCCCAGAGGTCTCACGCCACTGGGCACAACACCTAGGGCCCTCAGGGAATCCTGCAAGATCTGGACTATGTATTTGGCATTNTGCGCGTAAACCGCACCACCAGCCTTATAGGCATAAGCCAAGTTGAAGGCAGCNGAGAGGGTGTTGGGAGTCCACGCTCTGAATTGGGCNCCTGAAGCCGTGAAAAAGTAAGGGTAAACATCTGGGTTGTAGTAGATGCCTTTGGATTCGAGGACCGCCTTCAATTGCCCGAAAAGCCCTGTATCAGGGTTTATGGTGCCGAGCTCTTTGAAAACAGTCTCGACCAAGCCATTCCCGTCATAATCCGCTGAGGGTCTTACATCAGTGAAATGCTGGACAGGACCGTGGCATCCCTGGCATGTCTCTATCCTAGGCCTGAAGGTGTGACCGCCCTCGGTGTTCGCCTCGTTAGCCTCTCCCATATGGCATCCCATGCAGTTGAGAGACTGGTGTGCCAGATTACCACTGGAATACATTTGTGGAGATCCCCCAAAGAAATATTCCCAAGCATTTTTGCTCCATAGAATGGCCCCGCCATCCAAGTAATGAGGATTGACGAAGCTCACCCCTGAGGAACTTATGGTCTGATCTGGATTGGCATACGGATCCAAATTTGGATTAGCTGCTTTGATTGCCATGTAGACTGTGAGACCACTTTCCCTCCCTTGGTGGCAGAAAAGGCATATCTTGCCGTCACCCACGGCCTCGGGGATTTCTGATCCGTCCATGAACCGGTCTATACCGCCCCGAGGGTTCTTATTTGGGTCCACAAAGCGGGAATTGTAGGACAGCTTCTTTGGAATCCGAATCAGCTTCCCGTTTTTGCTTTTGTCNTCATGGGGATCATGGCAAGTGATACAGGTCACTGTGGCATCCCCCCATAGCACTCTCGCNTCCTCCGTCCCCTGCTTGTCTTCCTGATAGTCGATGGATCCGAGGCCGTGGTGACACTGATTGCAGACATAGTTGTTTATCAGAACTGGCTGGGTGGTATTGCCCCCTGTCACTAGGTATACAGTGTTAGGATCCGGAGTGCTAACGAGTTCAAAGGTGGTATTCCCCCGGTTCCGGAGGCTGCCCACTCCTCCTGTCCCAGGTATGCTCATATCGAACGGGTAAGTTGGCTGATGAGTGGAGCCGTATGAGCTGGCACTGAACTCCTCGAAAGGTGGCGCCATTCTATTGGCATGCCCGCTCGTGAGGTACTGTGTCATGACGTCGGCATTGTGGGTCATACTGAGATCCACAAGGGATCCGTCTGGCTTCCTTCCCCATCGAGTGTACTTGTGATTTCCCTTGGTGTGACAACTGGCACAGAGGGATTCAGTGTTGGTATACATATCTTTTACCTGGAACTCGACCTCCCCCTGGAACGGGATTCGGACAGGCAGGCTTCCTGTTCCTCCCGAGCTCTTCCTATATGTCACTGAAGCTGTCGCAATTACCCCCGGCTTCACCAGGATAGTATGATCGTCCACAACCTCCTCCACTTCGAAACCGGCTCCTTCGAGAGTCGCCCTTACCTGCACTGTCTGCCCTGCGTTCACAGCGTCCGAGGGAAGGATCGCAGACCCAACCGCCTGGGCAGAGAGGACCACGGTTTGCCCCCGCTTGACCCCCTGCGAAAACCCACCCTGGGGGAATGTGAGCCTCTGGGAAGTGGAATCCAGAGTCCCCCTGCCCTCCACAATAGCTCTCAGTGGCCTAGCCAGAGAGGAGCCCCTCGTCCATTTGCCGGAGAAGAAGTCCTGAGCCCCAGTGGAGTTGACTTTATAAGCCCTGTGGTTGACGTAGAGGGCCGGACGGCCTTCGGAAGGACTCACCTGCAGCACAGTGCTCCCCGAGATCTTTTCCACCTTGACTGTGGTGGAAACCGTTGGGATATGGTTGGCATCCGGGCCGGGGACGTGGGCTTGGTGGCAGGCTGGGCAGCCCACTTCTGGCTGAGGCATCAGCTTAGGGGACCTTATTCTGTAAGAAAGGGTCTTGTGCTGCAGGGCATAATTGTGGCAGACACTGCACTCCTCTACTCTCTCGGCCCTCTTGACTGGGGTACCATTGCCCTTGAGAAGCGTTACCGCCTCTCCCGTTGGAAGGAGCGTCGAGGCCCTCTTTTGTCCGGTTCCAGGCTGATCGAAAAACTTTCCCGGGAATCCATCTAGATTGGCGTGAGGGGTCCGAGCAAAGGACTCGAAGTCGAAGAACGGGTCCGTATGACAATTGCCGCAACTCTGAGATGTGGGCATTCCCCCCATGCCCTTGTGGGCCTCCGTCGGACCCCCATGGCAATCAACGCATTTTACGAAGTCCGAAGCCGAAGGTGCGAATGCTGGCTTCGAATGTATGGATTTTTCATAGCCATCGCCAATGGTGTAAAAGGGATTCTGCTTGTCACCCAAACTGAGAGGGAGATAATCCGCCTCCGCATTTCTCGCTGTTACATCCCTCTCCTGTGGATCATTGTCCAACCACGAGGAGTGGCATTTGAGACAGACCGCATTCGCAATTTCCTCTCCCCAAGAGGGACCAGTGCAAAGTGCGAGAGCCAAAAGACACCCCAGGACTATATTGGCGCAGAAAAGGCTCCTTCCCACCTCTCTTGAGCCAAGCTTCGAAGAGAACCCTTGCATTTTTACCCCCTCCTTGCGCTCCCCTGGTATTACTTCAATTCAGGCAAACTAAGACTTCTTGGCTACCACAAAGTGGTCTCTTCCATATCATACCCGACCGCTCCCGTCAAGAGACGAATTCCTCCTCCACGCGAGACGATTCTTCAAAATGTCCCACCTTGGGACTCGACCCCCCAAGCCCTCCTTGTTCCCAATATTGGAACTCCAAAAGGGGACAGGTTCGAAGCGGAAAAAAGCCTTTTTCCCTCACGGATCCGCTCGTCTTCACATGCAATGGGCCCTTATGAACGAGGGAGAGCAAACCAAAAGGGCTTGGTTTTCACTGTACCGGTGCCTCTAGGGTGGTTTAGATCCTAGAGGCTCACCTCAGATGAGGCTAAAGCTTGCAGCTTCTGGGCAAAAAAGGACAAGGTCCCTCGGGATTGGGATAGAGGGAAGCGGATGTAGCGGTCCTCAACCTCACGAATTCAAGAATTTGGCGCTCGGAAGGGAATAAGAGGAATTAGGTGAGGGCGCTCTGAGGTCATGGGATGTATCTTCTTCGGCGAGTAGACTGGTGGGTGCGAGCCCCAGAATGCCCACAAAGTGCGGCACCGGCCGGATAAGGCCAGGCCGAGAGGCGTGGAAGTGAAGGCACGGGAATTGATGAAGGCTTCAGAGATTCACTCCTCCACCTCGTATCCTGCTTCTTGCACAGCCCTTTTGGCCTTCTCCAGGGCATCCGGGCCCTTGCCAACAAATGTGGCCATTGCCTTTTCCAAATCCACCTTCACTTCAGAGACCCCATCTAATGCCTCAAGGGCCCTCCTCACTGAGGCAACGCAATGCTGGCATGTCATTCCCCTTATCCTTATTCTATGCTCCATGGCTTTCCCCCTCTCTATCCACGTCCCTATGAGGGCGGTTTTCGTGGTCACTGCGTCTCGTTACGCTTACGCAGCCTGTCTGGATATCACAGTAAAAGCCGCCTTGACAGTTCTCGCACTCCAACTGAATCGTCGTATGCTCTATTCCGTACTTGGATCTCAGCAACCGGTTTATTTCCTGCAAGATCTCGCCACTTCTGCTCATGAGCATGTCATCCACAAGAACATGGGCGCTCATAGCGTGAATCCCCGACGCTATGGTCCAAAGGTGTACATCGTGGAGCTCTTTGACACCTGGGATCCCCATGAGCCCCTTCTGGATCTCTTCCAAGTCTAGATCCTTGGGCACAGACTCGAGCAATATGTGCACGGACTCCTTGACAAGCCTCGCTGCTCCTTTAACTATCACGGCACATATGGCCACACTGATGATGGGGTCCACTATGAGCCATCCTGTGAAGGATATGATGACTCCTCCAGCTATGACCCCCAGAGAAGAGAGGACGTCACCCAGGATATGAAGATATGCCCCCTTGAGGTTCAAACTTCCCCTTTTTCTGGGCCCCAAGGCCCAAACAGCTATTCCATTCGCAGCAAGACCAAGAAATGCAACCCCCATCATCACATCTGGGTTCACGACCTCCAAGGCTCTGAACCTCTTGTATGCCTCGTAAAGGATGAACGCACATATGAGAACCAGGGAACTTCCATTTATCAATGCGGCCAGTATCTCCATCCGGTAAAACCCGTAGGTCCTGGTGGAGGAGGCAGGCCTCGCTGTGAATTGCAAAGCAACCAGGCTGAGGGACAGGGCCATGACATCTGTCAACATGTGCCCAGCATCGCTGAGGAGAGCCAGAGAGTTGGAAATGAACCCTCCCACAGCCTCCACGACCATGATCCCGGCTGTTACCCCGAGGGCAATCACTAAGGCCCTCCTATCCGCTTTGAAGGCCTCGTGACCATGATGGCTCCCTTTGTGGGTGTGGACTACCATCCCGGTATCCTTCTATGCACCTAAACCCTGATGGACCCTCCCAAAGGGGAACCTCACCCCCTCCATCTCCTGCAGAATAGGGGATACGAGAAGGCAAGTAAAGGGGGGAGAGAATATCCCTGGGGNTCCCGAAAGGGGGAGCACCAGAAAAGTCTTGACAAGGGGAGTGANAGTGTGTTTTCATTTGAAAGCACTTTNTGGAGGGAGGAAGAGGTGCTGAGCCGAGGGTATTATTGGGGCTTTTACTTTTGGTACTGCAGGCCCCGGTCTGCCCATCGGCTCCGTGCTATGAGGTTCTAAAGGGAAAGATCAGATAAAAATCCAAGGGCCATGGGCGGACGAGGAAGGTTCCCCATGGCCCTTTCTTTTTGGACCATGGGGAGCAAGCCTCAGGCCTGAAGGCTTCCAGGGGAGGACGAGATGATCATCGTCATGTCCAGGGATGCAACGGGCACACAGATCCAGAATGTCACCCAGTGGATAGAATCCGTGGGACTTGGAGCCAAGATAGCGAGGGCCCAAGATCGCACCATCATCGGAGTAGTGGGGGAAGGAAAGGCCCTTTTGCCCCTGTCCGAAATGGCCAAACAGAGATTCTCCCAAGTGGAAGATGTCGTGCAACTCAATTGTCCTTATCCCCTCGCTTCAAAAGACTCCAGAAGCTCCAGGACCATTATCAGGACTGGAGATCTGGAGATAGGGTCTGAGGAACTCGTTGTGATGGCCGGGCCATGTTCTGTGGAAAGCGAAGCCCAGCTCATGGAAGCAGCCTACATTGTGAAGAAGGGGGGCGCCCAGGTATTGAGGGGAGGAGCTTTCAAGCCCAGGACCTCTCCATATAGTTTCCAGGGCCTAGGGGAGAGGGGGCTCAAGCTCCTTCGCAAGGCAGCCGACTCCGTGGGGCTTCAGGTGGTCACAGAGGTCATGAGCNCAGAGGATGTCCCTCTTGTGGAGGAGTATGCGGACATCCTCCAGATAGGAACCAGAAACGCGCAGAACTTCCCCCTCCTCAAGAGGGTGGGGAGAAGTGCCAGACCGGTTCTCCTCAAAAGGGGGATGATGAGCACTGTGGACGAATTCCTCATGGCTGCCGAATATATCCTCTCCGAGGGAAACTCCCAGGTCATCCTGTGCGAGCGAGGGATCAGGACCTTCGAGACCGCAACCCGTTCCACTCTGGACCTCAGTGCAGTGCCCGTCCTCAGGGAGTTGACCCATCTCCCCATTGTCGTGGATCCGAGCCATGCAGCGGGCTTGTGGAAGTACGTGGTACCGCTTGCCAGGGCGGCCGTTGCGGCCGGGGCCGATGGCCTCCTCGTGGAGGTTCATCCGGAGCCGGAAAAAGCCCTGTGCGACGGCCCCCAGTCCCTCAGGCCAGAGACATTCTACACCCTCATGGAGGAGATCCGCTCCGTGAAGGCAGCTATCTCCCGGAAGAGGTCCTCCACGCCATGAGAAACTTGACAGTGAGGATAGAGAGAAACCCCTCGGAGGGACACGATATCCACATAGGGAGGGAGATTCTGGAGGCAGCGGCCTTGCGCCTCATGAGCTCAGGGTGGGGATCGAGATACGTTGTCTTGACAGACTCCAGGGTGGGAGCAGTCCACGGGAGGCAATTGATGGATCTGCTCCGAGGCACGGGAGCGCGGGTAGACCCAGTGGAGATCCAACCTGGGGAAGCCTCCAAAACAGTGGCTACGGCCCTGGATATAATCCGCCAGCTCCTCTCCATCGAGGCTGACAGGCACACTTGTCTAGTTGCCCTGGGCGGAGGGGTTGTGGGGGACCTTACCGGATTCGTGGCCTCGATCTTCATGAGGGGGATACCCTATGTGCAGTTTCCCACTACCCTTCTAGCCCAGGTGGACAGCAGCATCGGAGGCAAGACAGGTGTGGATCTCCCAGAAGGAAAGAATCTCATTGGAACTTTCTACCAGCCCAAGGCGGTTTTCATGGAACTCTCCTTCCTGGACACCCTGCCCCAGGAACAGATGAGGGAGGGTTTGGCAGAGGTTATCAAATATGGGCTCATAGAGGATCCCGAGCTTCTTTCCATTGTCGAGGCAAGGCCGGATCTCTGCTCGAGAAAAGACCCTGACCGCCTGGAAGAGATAGTCTACAGGTGCGCCCTCATCAAGAAGAGGTTCGTGGAGATGGACGAGAGGGACCAGGGAGTGCGGAGGATGCTCAACTTTGGCCATACCATAGGCCATGCCATCGAGGCGGAGTCCTCTTACGAGATCTCTCACGGTGAGGCCGTCTCCATAGGAATGGTTGCCGAGGCGAGGATATCCCTCAAGTTGGGCCATCTCTCCAAGGGGGAGGTGGAAAGGATCGAGGGGTTGCTGGCCTCCCTGGGATTGCCAGTCAGGGTCCCCCATGGGCTCTCCACAGAGGGCATCCTGGCTCACATGCAGAGGGACAAGAAGAGATCGGGTAACACGAGACCCATCGTGCTCCTCAAGCGAATTGGACTTCCTTTCCTGGAGAGGGATGTACCGGAAAGTTGCATAAGAGAGACCCTGATGGAGCTCCAGTCATGAGCTGCTTGGATTTGGAAGCACTCAGAGCCGAGCTCGAGGAGGTAGATAAGCGCCTCATTGAGATCCTCAATGAGAGGGCAGTTCTGGCCCTCAAGATAGGGGATGCCAAGAGGGCCCTCGGTCTCGACCTTTGGGATCCCTCCCAGGAAGCCAGGGTTTTGAAGCGAGCTTCTGGCTTAAATCGTGGGCCCCTCTCGTCGGAGGCCCTTGAGGTCATTTTCAGGGAAATACTGTCCACTTGCAGGGCAATCCAGGGGCCAGTGAGGATATCCTTTCTCGGTCCCGAAGGATCTTTTAGCCATTTGGCCGCACTTAGCCAGTTCGGTAGAGATGCTTCCTTTTCTCCTTGCCAGACCATAGCGGAGGTGTTCAGAAAAACGGAGACAGGGCAGAGTGACTGGGCAGTGGTGCCCATCGAGAACTCCACAGAGGGATCCGTGAGATCCACCATGGAGGAGCTTCTATCCACGCCTCTCATGGTCAGGGCGGAAATAATCCTTCCCATTTCCCACTGTTTGGTCTCGAAGGCACCATCCATTGAGAAAGTGGAGAGGATTTACTCCCACCCTCAGGCCCTGGGCCAGTGCAGAGGGTGGCTGAGGGAAAACCTCCCCGGTAGAGAATTGGTGGAAGTCCCGAGCACATCCAAAGGAGCCCTGATGGCTGCTCGGGATCCTTCGGCCGCTGCCATAGCGAGCCCTCTAGCCTGCGAGATCTATGGGCTGAAGATGCTGGCGGAAACCATTCAGNACTCGGGGAACAACGTCACCAGGTTTTTGGTNTTGGGCAAAGGGATGAGCGATCCCACGGATGATGACAAGACCTCCATCATTTTCTCGACGAGACACCGGCCTGGAGCCCTTTGCAGAGCCCTGCTTCCCTTTGCAGAGNTNGGAGTGAATCTCCTCAGGCTGGAATCCCATCCCATTCCCCAAAGGCCATGGGAATACATGTTCTTCGCTGACCTGGAAGGGCACGCAAGCAGAGATCCCCTCAGGAAGGCCATGGCCCGTATGGAGGCCCAAGTGACCCACTTGAAGCTCCTGGGATCCTATCCAAAGGGACGGTCTGGAAAATGATTTGCGTCTCCTTGAAACCGAGGGATACAAGGGATGCCTTGGAGCAGATGCGCTCTGTCTTCGGAGAAGCTGACCTCGTCGAACTGAGATTGGACATGATGGAGAGGTGGGATCTCGGAAGGCTCATCGGGGAAAAGAGGCTTCCTATAGTTGTCACGCTCAGGAAGAAGGGAGAGGGAGGAGGTTTTCAGGGCGATGACAGTGAAAGGCTTGCGATTCTCAAGGAGGCAGTGAAACTAGGGGCCGATTTCTTGGATCTGGAGATGAGAGGAGCAAAGAAGATCCTAAGTGAACTCAAGGAGGAAGCGAGGACCTCAGGAGGTGGAACAAGATTCATAATTTCATCCCACAACTGGACCTACACTCCCCAGCTTCCTGTCCTGAAAAGGCTTGTGAAAAAATGTTTCGCCCTGGGTGCAGACATTGCCAAGATCGTCACAAATGCCCTTAGACCACAGGACAATCTCGTCACCATGCAACTGGTCTTGTGGGGAGAAAAAGAGGGGATCCCTACGATTTCCTTTTGCATGGGAAAGCTCGGAAGACCGAGCAGGATCATGGCCCCTTTGCTGGGAGCCCCTTTCACCTATGCATGTATCAGAGAGGGAATGGAGCTTGCGCCAGGGCAGTTAACCCTGGGAGAGGTGAGAAGAGCCCTGGATATTCTGAGAGGATCCCATGAGAGACGGAGCTAAAAGGTCAGAAGAAGTGCTGGTCTTCGGTCTCTTGGGAAATCCCGTAGGCCATAGCCTCTCTCCAAAAATGCATCGGGCGGCATTCCAGGCTATGGGAATCGAGGCCGAGTACGTGGCGTNTCCCGTCGTGAACTTGGANCAGGCGGTAACGGGGATAAGGGGACTGGGAATTCGAGGGGCTAGTGTGACCATNCCCTTCAAGGAAGNGATCATCTCCCTCATGGACAAAGTGGATCGTGTGGCCTCGGTCATAGGTGCAGTGAACACCCTGGTGAANGATCAGGGAGTCCTCACGGGGACCAATACGGATTGGCTGGGATTGAAAAGGGCCTTGGAGTCTCGAATCTCCATTCGGGGGAGAAGGGTCGCCATCTTGGGTGCTGGGGGGGCCGCAAGGGCTGCTGTCTACGGGGTCATGGCCGGTGGGGGAGAGCCCATCCTCCTAAACCGAACTCCCCAGAGGGCGANGAGGGCAGCAAGGGACTTGGGATGCGGGTGGGCCCTCTGGGAAGGTTTAGGGGACCTCAATGCCCACGTTCTCGTGAACGCGACCCCTGCAGGAATGTCCCCCAGGGGCGACGAGTGCCCGGTTGAGCCTGAATTGCTGAGCCGATTTCACTTGGTAGTCGATATGGTCTACAACCCCCTTCGCACGAGGCTCTTGGAGGAAGCAGAGGCCAGGGGGGTTGGGACAATGAATGGGGTGGAAATGTTGGTCCAACAGGGAGCCGAGCAGATTCGCATATGGACTGGAACGGAGCCACCCATCCAAATCATGAGAAAAGCCGTGATCGAGGCACTGGGGGGAGAAGATGAGGATTGAGGTGTGCGGACCATTGAATGCCACAGTGAGGCCTCCTGGCTCCAAAAGTCTCACCCAGAGGGCTCTTCTCATGGCCTCCCTCGCAATGGGNGAGAGCGTCATAAAAGGAGGCGCCCTCTGCCATGACACCCGCCATTTGATGGAGGCCTTGAGGAGATTGGGGGTGAAGATAAGGGAGTCTCGGGATGCCATAATCGTACTGGGCACGGATGGAAGATTAGGGAGGGCTTCGGGAGAGATCCACCTGGGTGACAACGGCACTGGCCTTCGTTTTCTCGCGACCGCGTTGTGCATGACAAAGGGGGATTACAAGCTCACAGGCTCGACGAGGTTGTGCCAGAGGCCCATGGGGCCCCTTTTGGATGGTCTTCTCAAGTTGGGAGCCCATGTGAGAAGCGAGAGGGGAGACGGATGCGCCCCCATCCTCATCAAAGGAAATGGCAGTTTGAGGGGAGGCTCTGTCTCCCTCGAAGCTTCCCAGAGCAGCCAATTCGCCTCATCCCTTCTCATTTGTGGTCCCTATATGAAGGAGGGCCTTTTCCTCGAGCTCCAAGGTCAAGCTGTGTCCACTCCCTACCTCAATATGACTTTGGAGATGATGAGGAAGTTTGGGGCCGAGATCTCGGGGGACCTTCGCTCTGGGTTGAGGGTAGAAGGCCGGAAGGGCTACAAGGGTCGTATCCTGGAGATAGAACCAGACATCTCGAGTGGTTCTTACTTTCTCGCCGCATCAGCCCTGTGCGGGGGAAGGGTGAGAATAGAGGGCGTGGGNAAGGCCTCGCTACAGCCCGATATGAGGATCTGCCACATCNTGGAGAGGATGGGCTCCAGTGTGANCCTGGGGGATTCGTGGATAGAGGTGGAAGGGAGGCTCATGGAGGGGGAGGATCTCGTCTTCGATCTCAGAGATTGCCCGGATCTGGCCCCGACTGTGGCTGTGCTCGGCGCAGCTAGGCGAGGCAAAACAGCGATAATCAACGTCCCTCATCTGAGGTTCAAGGAGAGTGACAGAATAACGCAGGTCGCATGCGAGCTCAAAAAAGTGGGAGCTCGAGTTGAGGAGCTCAGTGACGGGATGATAGTGGAGGGAGGTAGCCTCCATGGGGCAAAAATAGATGCCCATGGCGATCACAGAATAGCCATGAGCTTCGCAATCCTTGGCCTCAAGGTCCCTGGGATGGAGATTCGGAATCCTGAGTGCGTGGCCAAGTCCTATCCGGGATTTTGGGAGGACTTGAGGAGGATCTCGTCGCCGTGAACATGAGGCTCTTGGGTCACAGATGTAGCGGAAAGACCTCAGTGGGCAAGCTTTTGGCGAGGAAACTCGGGATCCCCTTTTGGGATACCGATGATCTCATCGAGATGCGGCAAGGGATGGCAATAAGTCAGATCGTGGAAACGAGGGGCTGGAGTTTTTTCAGGGCCAAGGAGAGGGAGGTGCTACTTGAGGTTATTGACAAAGAAGATGGGGTTGTGGCCCTAGGAGGAGGAGCTCTCCTGGATCCACGCAACAGGGAAGATCTCAAGGAAAAAGGGGTGAACATATGGCTTTTGGCGAAGCCNGAGACCATCCTCCAGAGGATGAGGCAGGACCCCAAGACCGCATCCAGGAGACCACCCCTCAGGGGGCTTTCCCCTGAAGAAGAGTTGCCCCTTCTCATGGAAGAGAGGGACCGACTTTACAGGGAAGTGGCTCACCTGGAGGTGAGAACCGATGGAAGGCCTCTCGAGGAGATAGTGGGAGAGATCCTATACAGATTGGGCCTCCTCTCCTCCTTGGCTACNAAGTCCTATTAGAGGAGTGGAGACTTGCCGGGCAATACCATAGGGAAAATGTTCAGGGTGACCACCTGGGGTGAATCCCACGGGCCGGCTGTGGGGGCAGTGATAGACGGATGCCCCCCCGGCATACCCTTGTCCCCGGAGGACATAGAGAAGGACCTCCGGAAAAGGAGGCCATCGGGGCTTCCTTGGAGCACCCAGAGGAGGGAGGAGGATGAGGTTCAGATCCTCTCCGGAGTGTTTGAGGGCCGAACCTTGGGCACTCCCATCTCCCTTCTGATCCCCAATAAGGACGCGAGGAGTTCTGACTACGATTCCCTGAAGGGGATTTTCAGGCCGGGTCACGGGGACTACACCTACTTCAAGAAGTATGGCCACATAGACCACAGGGGTGGAGGAAGGGCCTCGGCGCGAGAGACAGTGGCGAGGGTGGCAGCAGGGGCAGTGGCCCGCAAGCTTCTGGGCTCGGAGGGGATAGAGGTTGTGGCCTTCACCAGGGAGATAGGCGGGATAGTGGCCAGGAAAACGCTCTTGGAAGAATTGGATCAGAATCCCCTAAGGTGNCCTGACCCGGATGTGGTGGAGGAAATGCTCCAGNTACTTGAGGCGGCAAGAAAGTCGGGCGATACCTTAGGGGGTATTGTGGAGATAAGGGCAAGAGGATGCCCCCCAGGACTTGGAGAGCCAGTATTCCATAAGTTGGATGCGGATCTGGCCTCGGCCTTGATGAGCATCGGATCCGTCAAGGGTGTGGAGATGGGAGCGGGATTTGGGGCCTCTCGAATGAGGGGGTCCNAGTGCAACGACGCCATAAGGCCCCACGGGTTCGCCTCCAACAACGCTGGGGGTGTCCTAGCTGGCATCACCACTGGGCAGGAACTGGTGGTCAGGGTAGCCTGCAAGCCGGTCCCATCCATCTCCAAGGAGCAGATGACCATAGACCGAAGTGGCGAGGAGGTCTGCCTGACCATGAGGGGCAGGCACGATAGCTGTGTCATCCCGAGGGTGCTTCCAGTTTGTGAAGCCATGGTATGCATGGTGATTGCAGATCATTTGCTCATGCAGAGGGCCATTTGCGGATGGAAATAGGAATTGTCGGTGGCACGAGGGGAATGGGTCGTTGGCTGGCCAGGGTCCTCCTCCAGGAGGGTTACACGGTGCATGCGTGGGGAAGAAGCGAGGAACGCGAGATGGAGGAGAGGATCCCCTCCTGCCAGGTGGTGTTCGTGAGTGTCCCCCTGGAGGTGGTCTCCGAGGTCTTGGAGAAGGTTGGGCCAATGGTGAAGAGAGGCAGTGGACTTATGGACCTGAGCTCCCTCAAGGAGGAGCCTGTGGCGACAATGCTCAANTGCAGCTCTTCGGAAGTGGTGGGNATACACCCCCTTTTCGGCCCAAAGGTGAGGTCCCTCAAGGGAAAGAAAGTGGTCTTCTGCAGGGGGAGGGGAGAGAAATGGCTTGGTTGGGCCAAGAATCTCTTCGAGAAAAGGGGGGCCCGGATCCTGGAGATGGACCCGGGGGAACACGATTGGAAGATGGCGAAGATTCAGCTCCTCACTCACCTGAACACAATGGTCTTGGGAGTATCTCTGGGGGAACTGGGTGAAAGCCTCGTGGAACTCCTCGATATCTCCACCCCAGTGTTCGAGAGGAAGGCCAGGATGCTCAGGAGAGTTTTCTGGGAAAATCCGGGACTGTATTCAGCCTTGGTCGCCATGAATCCTCACCTTTCGAGAATCCTAGAGGTATACACTAGCGCCCTCGGAAGGATATCCCGAGCTTTGGGCCAAAACGGGCCAGAAAAACTTCGCTCTCTCATGGAAGATACGAGAAGGGCTTTAGAAGGTGGCCCTCTTCGCGCCAAATGACCCAATGGGAGTTTCCTCAAGAGTCCTCAGTCGAGAGCTGTTTCACAGGCCTCTTCGGACATGAAGCGCCAAACTCAGGGGCTTTGAAGATGATCCCGGCTAGCTGAAGGGCTTCTCTCAAAACAGAAGGCTCCTCTCCCCTTTTTTCCTCCAGTTCCAAGACGCTGGGGCTCAAATCCGTTGACGCTTCTTCTCAGCGTGTGTTACCGTCGAAGCCTGGGAGGGAGAGAGTCTTGGAAGTGGAACTCCTTGAAGGGTTTGAGGGCCTGGATAAGATAGAAGGGGAGTGGGATGATCTTTGGTTGTCTTCGAGGGAAAGGTGGGTTTTTCTCCATCCCATTTGGGCGAGATGCTGGGTGAGCCACTACGGGGAGGACGTTTCCCCGAAGCTCCTTTGTGTGAGGAACGAGAGGGGGGAACTTGTGGGGTTAGCTCCCCTTTGCACGAGCCGTGGAGATCCTCAGGTCTTCAAGTGGATTGGGGGAGAAGAGCTCTCAGACACTCAAGATCTCGTTATAAGGAGAGGCTGGGAAGCCATGGTCCTGAGCTCTCTAAATGGGATCTTGAGGAAAATTCTCGGCCCCAGAGGGAGGCTCGATCTCCACTTTGTCTCGGAGGGTTCCCCGATTCTGAGCGAGGCCAATGACATGTTGATGGAAGGGTGGGATGTGAGGATAGAGCTCGAGGAATGCGCCCCCTTCGTTGATCTCCCCGAGACATGGGAGGAATTTCTCTCTTCCCTCAAAGGCCACCACCGCCACGAGCTCAGGAGAAAGATGGGCAAGTTGGAGCGCTCTTTCCCCGTGAGATTCCGAGAGGTCGCGACGGATGATGGTTGGGAGGAGGGCCTGGAAAATTTCTTCAGGCTTCACAGGGCGAGTCAGGTGGAAAAGGCCCAATTCATGGACAAGAGGAGGGAGGCCTTCTTCAGGGAGATGGGCTGGGCCTTCCGAAAAAAGGGGATCCTCAGATTGACAGAACTCAGTGTAGAGAATGGCCCTGTTTTGGCTTCAGCGGTCTCCTTCGTGACGGGCGAAACTTGGGCCCTTTACAACTCGGGATTCGATCCCCACTACAGGCAGCTGAGCCCTGGTATAGTCCTTGTAGCCAAGACCATCTTCGCGGCGATAGAGGAAGGCCTCAGGCGTTACGATTTTCTGAGAGGCCGCGAGCTCTACAAATACGATTTCGGGGCCAAGGATCGGCTTCTCTACAAGGTGAGCATGGCTCCGCGGCCGTGAAAGGTGGATCATGAGAATTGCGGTCCTGAGCACTCACACATGCCCACTCGCTTCTCTCGGAGGCAAGGAAACAGGGGGCATGAACGTCTATGTGAGGGAGACGAGCCGGGAGCTTGCCAGAAGGGGAGTCCTAGTGCACATATTCACGAGGAGCCAGAATCCCAGTATTCCGAGGAGGGTATCCCTGGGAGAAGGAGTCGATGTATTCCATGTCCCTGCAGGCCCAGAAAGGCCCTACCCCAAGGACCTGGTGCTCGAACATTTGGCGGAGTTCGTCCGTGGGGTCCTCACTATGGCTAGAGGGCCCTATGATCTCATTCACAGCCACTACTGGCTTTCTGGAGTCGCTGGGCTGGAACTCAGGAAGAGCTGGGGTATTCCCCAGGTCCACATGTATCATACATTGGCCCGGGTGAAGAACACTGTTGCGAGAAACACCGCAGAGATGGAAAAGACGCCGAGGCTCAACTGGGAGATGGAATTGGCCAGGGAGGTGGATGCGTTGATTGCCCCTCACCCCTTGGAGAGGGCCCAGCTCGTATGGCACTATCAGGCCCCACCAGAGAGGATCCACATAGTTCCCTGTGGCGTGGATACCTCGGTTTTCCACCCCATGGACCCATGGGAGGCAATGAAATCATTGGGGATAGAAGGGAGACGCTGGGCAATTTTTGTGGGAAGGCTCGATCCCATAAAGGGCCTGGACACCCTTTTTCAAGCCGCCAAGATACTCAGAGACCATTTGGGGCCATGGGATGTGCCCTTGGGAGTGATGATTGTGGGGGGGACAAAGGCCGAAGATGGCATCGCCTCCTCCCCCGAGGTTGTTGGCCTCAGGGAGATGGCGAGATCCGCTGGAGTAGAGGACATGGTGATNTTTGTCGGCCCCAAGAGCCAGGAGGAGCTTCCTCTTTACTACAATGCCGCAGAACTGTGCGTGCTTCCCAGTAGATACGAGTCCTTCGGCATGGTAGCCCTGGAGGCAATGGCTTGCGGAACCCCAGTCGTGGCCTCAAGGGTTGGGGGACTGGCCTATACCGTAATCCATGGCGAGACAGGCCTTCTCGTCCCAGAGGGAAAGCCAGAGGAGCTGGCTCAGGCTCTAGCAATTCTCTTCAGGGAAAGGTCTTTCAGAAATCGATTAGGTGAGAGGGCAGCTCAGAGGGCGAGGGCCTTTTCCTGGAGACGTGTGGTCGACGGACTGATGGAGGTATACGGCAGGGTCCTCGGGAGGGCGGAAGGCTCTGGACCTAAGAGACTGGAGGCACCCATTGCTTGGATGGGTGAGACCCAAAGGGGATTTTCCCTCTGAGTCCAAGTCCTTGGCCAGAAGAGACAATGGTCATTTGGCTTCCCAGGGAAACCTCGTCTTCTGGAAGCATGGGGGCGAGGAAATTTCCGGACTGGGCTATCCTGTGACGAGGATTCAAAAACTCCAGTTGCGCCAGCTTCCTGAAACCTGGACTTAGATCCTTGGGAGGAGGAGAGTTGAGCGGCGAAAGACCGGATCTTGCTCCCTATGCCACAAGAAGCACCGACTCCAGGGGAAGAAAACATCCTGAGCTCTTCAAAGACGATAGGCCCCATTTCGAGAGGGACAGGGACAGGATAATCCATTCAACGGCTTTCAGGAGACTAGAATACAAGACCCAAGTGTTCGTCAACCACGAGGGAGACTACTACCGGACCCGCCTCACCCATACCCTCGAGGTGGCTCAAATCTCCAAGGGGATAGCGAGGCGCTTGAATCTCAATGAGGATCTAGCTGAATCCATAGCCCTAGCCCATGACCTGGGTCACACGCCATTCGGTCACACTGGAGAGGAGACCTTGGCCTTCTTGATGAGGGAATGGGGAGGTTTCGAACACAATCTTCAGAGTCTGAGGATAGTGGAGGAGCTCGAGGAGAGATATCCCGATTTCCTGGGGCTCAATCTGACCTGGGAGACCAGGGAGGGGCTGGTGAAGAGGTCCATCTCCCAGCAAGGCATCCCCAGGACCATCCCGGCTGAATTCTCACCCGAAGAGGCTCCGTCCTTGGAAGCCCAGATAATAGAACTTGCCGACGAGATAGCTTACAACAACCATGACATCGACGATGGGCTCGAGGCGGGTTACCTGGAGGAGGAAGAGCTGGTCGCCGAGGTGGACCTGTGGATGGAGATGAGGGATTTGGTTCTGAGGAAACATCCGGCCATCGAGGGCAAAAGACTCAAATACCAGACCATAAGTCACCTGATAGGCTATCTCATCCAGGATCTCGTGGAACACACGAAGAAGATGATAAAGGAAAGGGGCATAGAGACCCTCCAGGATGTGAGGAGGGCCGGCGTGAACATTGTCAGTTTCTCTCCTGAGACCAGGGCGAGGAATGAGGTCCTCAAGGGCTTTCTCCAGNGAAAACTCTACAAGCATTACAAAATGGAGAGGATGCGACTGAAGGCNAAGAGAGTGGTCCAGAGNCTGTTCGAGGCTTATATAGATCAGCCGACACTGCTTCCCCTGAGACACCAAAGAAGGACCCTACAAGAGCCCCTTCAGAGGGTTGTATGCGACTACATAGCGGGGATGACGGACCGCTTCGCCATCGAGGAGTACAAGAAGCTTTTCGATCCGGAGGAAAGGGTATGAGGGGTTCCTCTGGGGGTCCCTTCCCCGAAACCCATGTCCAAAAGCCCCAGGGCGATCCCAAAGGACTCATGGCCCATATGGCCTCCCTCTGCCAGGAGCTCAGGATAGCCCTTCACTGTTTCAGGGAAAAGGGGTGCGGCTGGGGGAGTCTTCTCTTGGTAATGAGCGGCTCCGAGGTTCTCTCCCTCTATTGGGCGGGGAGCAGAGGCACAGCTCAAAAAAGGGGCTCCAGGGCCCTCTATGGTTTCCTCGTGAGCTATTTCCCCCGTTTCAATTCCTCGGCCAGGGGCCCAGATGGCAACTATTACAGGGTNCGCATNCCCTTGTCGAGGGAGGGCGGCAAGGCATCCAAGAGACTCAAGATCCCCTCAGCATTGGTGCACCTCTACAGAAGGGGGGCAATGGAGGACCTAGTAGCCCAGGAAGAGGCCGGTAGGGGAAGATGCGTGATCCTTGGGCGGGGAAGGTGGGGTTTTCTCATAGATCCCTGGGAATTGGTTGAGGATTTCGAGGAGACCATGGACAGGTTTCTCCTGGAACTCGATTCCAATGCCCTTCTCATGCAGAGGTGTTTGCGGCGGTTCAATCATCTCCATGGATGATGCGAAAAGAAAGGCTTTTGTCGTCTTGGGAGTCGGCCTTCTGGCCATAAGCTGGGCAGCCATATTGGTGAGGCTCTGCCACGCCCCTGCAATGATAGTTGCTTTCTATCGATTGGCNCTTTCGGCGATCATCCTCGCTCCTTGGTTTTTCTTCTCGGGAACCTCGGATTATGCTCCCCGATGGAGAAGGGGATGGGGTTTGATGGTCCTCTCCGGCGTTTTCCTAGCATCCCATTTCCACTGTTGGATAGAAGCTGTACAGAGGGCACCAGTGGCATTGGCCGTGACCATCTCCTCGACCCATCCGGTGTTTGTGGGGNTCCTTTCTCAACTCGTCTACGGAAAAGGGTTCGGACGTGCCAGGGCAGTGGGGACGCTTNTCACAGTGGGGGCCGTAGCTGGGATGATGTGGGATCCCTCAAGTTGGAGCCACGGGGACCTGTATGGATTCCTCTGGGCTCTGGGGGCCTCATTCTTCTTCGCCCTCTACATGATGATAGGTCAAAGGGTGAGGACCAGGACGGGAATCATATCCTATGTGGTGCCAGTATATGGTGTGGCCGCCTCCCTCCTTATGGCTGGGGCCATCTTCAGAGGACTCGATTTTCTAGGTTATTCTCCTCAAACCATTGCCATGTTCATCCTTCTTGCCCTCGTTCCAACGGTCATAGGTCATTCCTCTTTGAATTGGGCATTGGGGCATCTCTCAGCCACCATGGTGGCCGTGAGTGTCCTGGCAGAGCCTGTGGGAGCCTCCCTCCTGGCCTGGGCCATTTTGGGGGAAAGGCTCAGAGGGTCCGTAATCTTTTGGGGCTCGATCATTCTCTTTGGGATTTACATCTCGTCCAGGGAAGAAATTTGGGAGAGAGGATCAAGGAGGGAAAGAGTTCATGAGGGAATATAAGAGACCTCCCATAGTGTGCGTTGTGGGCACTTCGGACAGTGGCAAGACTACCCTTCTCGAGAAGATCATCCCTGAGCTGAAAACCAGGGGCTACAGGGTGGCTGTGGTCAAACACGATGTCCATGGATTCGAGATGGACAAGGAGGGGAAGGACTCCTGGCGTCTCAAGAGGGCCGGGGCCGATGCCATCGTTGTGTCCTCGCCCACGAAGATCGCCCTCATAGAGGATGTGGACCATGACCTGACCTTGGATGAGCTGAGGGAAAGACTGAGGCTCGAGGTGGATATAATCCTCACAGAGGGATACAAGAGGGAGAGTTATCCCAAGATAGAGGTCTTCAGACAAGCACACGGGAGAGGGCTTCTCTGCTCTGAGGAAGAGGAGCTTATAGCCATTGCAAGCGATTCACCCATTGAAGTGGGCAATGCGCGCTGGCTCCATATAGATGACGCCAAGGCAATAGCCGATTTTCTGGAAGAGAGATTCTCCCTCAAGGAGAAAGAGAGATGACGGGGCTCATCTTGGCAGGAGGGAAGAGCAAGCGCATGGGGCAGGAAAAGGCATTGCTTCCCCTTGGCAATAAGACCCTGATAGAGAGGGTGGCGGATGCCTTGGGGTGCGTCTGCGATCCCGTGATCATCGTCACCAATACACCCTCCAACTACTCCTTCTTGGGCCTCGAGATGGTGGCAGATCTGATAGTGGGCCACGGTGCCCTGAGCGGCATCCATGCGGGGCTTTTTTTCTCACCCACCCCGAGGGCCTTTGTCATAGGATGCGACATGCCCCTGGTGAACCCCACCTTAGTGAGACTTCTGGTGGAACAGAAGGCCAAGTGGGACGTGGTAGTTCCGAGGGTGGGAGAATTTCTGGAGCCGCTTCATGCCGTGTATTCCAAGAGGTGCCTTCCCACCATGGAGCAGTTTCTCCTCTCGGGAGGAAGGAGGATACTGGACCTCTATCCCAAGCTCAAGGTGCTGGAGGTGAGCGAGGCTGAGCTCCGCAAGGTGGACCCGGAGCTCCTTTCATTCTTCAACGTCAATACCCCGGAGGATCTCTCTGAGGTTGAGGCCCTCTGGTCCCGAACCTAGAGAGTATGCGCCTGATTATCTCCGAGGTGGAGATACCCNCACGGAGGGGAACCCTCACAACTTCTCCTCCAATGGATCGGACCCATTGCGCTCCGACTATGGCCTCCTCTGGCCAGTCCGCCCCCTTGACCAGAAAACGGGGCCCGATTGCCTTGATGATTCTCAGGGGGTCTGGATCCCCGAAGGGGATCACCATGTCCACGCACTCCAATGCCGCTAGGACAAGCGCCCTGTCCTCGAGGGGGAGAATCGGTCTGCCTTCTCCCTTTATGGACCTAACCGAGTGATCATCGTTTATTCCCACAACGAGAAAATCCCCCAAAGATCTCGCCTGAGAGAGGTATTGGACGTGACCCGAGTGGACTATGTCGAAGCATCCATTGGTGAAGACAACTTTCTTCCCTCGGGCCTTGAGCTCCCTTATGATGGGGACTGCACGCTCTAGGTCCAAGATCTTCTCCATCATCTCGTGCCTCAAAGGAGCACCACAAGCGGTCTTTGGGTACATCCACAGAGCATGATAGCTTCCCATCGCCATCTGAGCCAACCCCTTGGGAAGACCGCCCGAACCACTCGCCATGGGCGGAAGACGGGGCTGTCCCCACCGAAAATCCGAGGTCTTTGGGCATGAGCCTCCGAGGCCATGGGCTTTGGAGAAGGATGCGAGCTAGTCCTTGTATCCCTCTTTCCAAAATCGACTTTCTCGATCACGTCTCTTTCCGAATTCCAGGGATTCGGGGTCTTCAAGTATTTTCCGAGATCTTGCCATTAAGCATGCCCTTTACAGATTGTGAGAGTCTAGGGTAATAGAATATCCTTTTAGGGGTCGAGGGAATTGACCCATGAAGAAACTCATGGGAATCACGAGGAGCGGGAATCTTGAATGGCTGACAAGAAGGAGATCAGATCCCTGTATCTTGAGGGGATAGATTGGTGGAACAAGGGAAAATACGACAGGGCACTTGTTTGTTTCCAAAGGGCCCACGAGCTTTCCCCCCAGAATCCATTCATAATGTCCTATCTTGGACTTGCCCGGGTCAAGATGAATGCGGTGGAGGAAGGGGTTGAGCTCTGCAAGGAGGCCCTCAAGAAGAAACCCTTCAACGAAGACCTGATCTACAATCTCGGACAGGCATGCAGACTGGGGGGGATGAGGCAGGAGGCCAGAAAAGCCTTCCTCATGGGGGCCAAGGTCTCCGATAACCCGGGCAGATTTCTCCAGGCACTGAAGGAGATGGGAGTCAGGCGAAAACCCATCATCCCGTTCTTGCCAAGGGAAAACTTTCTCAATCGATGGCTGGGCAAGCTGACTTATAAGCCGGGTCTCTTCAAGATAGAGGATATAGAGAATTGAAGGGGGAAGGGGAAGAGGGCCCTCCTCCCCTTCCCTTGATCCAGGGAGAACTCAGCCCAAGCTTTCCAGTAGGACTTCGGAGATGTCCATTACAGGAAGGGCGTCTTCCTTGCCCATGGTCTTTGTAGATGCCTCGAGCATCACTATACAATAGGGACAAGCGGTGACCAGGGTCTGGGCGCCCTTGGCCAGCGCTTCCTCCACCCTCAGATCTCCGAAGCGCTCCCCAGGGGCAGTCTCCATCCAGATCCTTCCACCTCCTCCCCCGCAGCACAGGCTATTGGACCTTGTCCTATCCAATTCCGTGAAATCCGAGTCCCCTAACTGGCTCAATACCTCCCGAGGCTCATCGAACACATCGTTATGTCTGCCCAGGTAGCAGGGATCATGGTACGCTATTTTTCGTCCCAAGCTCTTGGCTGGTTTCAGTCTGCCTTCCCTNACGAGTTGGGCCAGAAGCTGCGAGTGATGGACCACCTCGAACTCTCCTCCCAGCTCGGGGTATTCCTTCTTGAAGGTGAAGAGACAGTGGGGGGANGTGGTGATTATCTTCTTGACCCCTTTGGACTGGAAGAGCTCTATGTTCCCCTGGGCGAGCTTCTGGAATAGCTCCTCGTCTCCTATCTTCCTCACAGCCTCGCCGCAGCAACTCTCCTCTTCTCCAATGATCCCAAAGCTCACCTGTGCCCTTTTCAACAGCTCAACCACGCTCTTGGCTATTTTCTGGCTCCTCACGTCATAGCATGAGGTGCAGCAGACAAAGAGAAGGTATTCAGTCCCCTCGGAGAAGGTTGGGACCTCCAGGCCTTTGGCCCATTCTGTCCTCTTNGATCTCTCACCAGACCAGGGGTTTCCCTGGCTATGCAAGCTTCCTATGACAGGCCTGTAGCTTCCAGGAACAGTCCCAACCGAGGCCAGCATGCTCCTCATGCCCCTCACATTGTCTATTATCTTCACTTGCCTGGGACACCTGACCACGCACTGACCGCATGTCGTGCAGGCGTAAATGACCTCCTCGGACTCGAACCCTTCCAGCCCGAGCTGCCCCAGGCGTTGTACCTTCCTGATGTTGAAGGATTGGGATATGTGACCAGGCACGAGCCTCCATGGGCAGGATCCTGTGCAAAGACCGCACTGCATGCACCAGTAGAGGGTTTCTGCTCCTGATGCCACTATGGCCTCGCTCACCTCGAGATACGGAGTCCTAGCTTCCATCTCCTCGCTCCTTTTTCTCCGCCNTTATGGAATTCCTCTCAGAACCCCTTGTAGGGGTTGGGTCCTATCTCCCTTATTCTCTCCATGAAGCTTTCCACGATCGATGGGATCCTCTTGTAGTCCCGGATCTCCACCTGCTCCATCCTGACTCTGTCCGACTCCAGGGCTAGTCTATCCAAGGTCTCAGAGACCTTGGATAGCCTGTATTGAGCGAGCTCGCTCCCCTTTATCATGTGGCACTGGTAATCCTCACCGTGCTTGCACCCGAGAAGGAGCACCCCGTCTATCCCTTTGGAAAGGGCATCTGCTATCCATATGAGGTTGAGGGATCCAAGGCACCTGAGGGGTATGACCCTCACGTAGGGATCCCAGGAAAGCCTTCTCTGCCCCAAAATATCCAGGGCAGGGTAAGCATCGTTCTCACATGCCAGCACTATGACCCTGGGCTTTTCCTCCTCTTCTTCGGGCACCTCTATGGCCTTTATCATCGACCCTATCATATCAACGGAGTAATCCTTGAAGGAGATTATCCTCTCGGGGCAGGAGCCCATGCATATGGAGCACCTCCTGCACCTTGTGGGGTTGGGGAGGGGATTTGCCTTCTCGTCCTCGTTTATGGCCCCGAATGGACATTCCTCGGTGCAGCGTTTGCACTGGGTACACCTCTGCATGAAGAACTCTGGCCAGGAGCGGTCCCCTGCCCTTGGATGGACAGCCTCCCCCCTCGAGGTCATCTCAACGCATTGTATGGCCTTTAGGGCAGCTCCCCTGCCGTCTTCCTCCGCCCCGAGCATGTCCATGGGTTGCCTCACACACCCAGCAGCATATATACCCGTTCTCCTGGTCTCATATGGGAAGCATATGAAATGGGAGTCAGGCATTCCGTAAAAGAGCTTGGGCAACTCTGGACCCTGCCGGTAGTCGAGGTGGAGGACCATCCCTTCCTTCTGCCTATCTGCGACGGAGGCCTGTTCTGTCTTCTGGCTTTGGTCAGCTTGAAGGAGACTCTCGTACACCTTCACCATGTCTCCTTCCACTGCCATTGAGGGGACCATGCCTGTTGCCAGGACCACCATGTCCGCTTCCAGAAGGAGCTTTTCTCCAGTGAGCATATCGTCCACCTCTACAGCTATCTTCCCATCCCCGCCCTGTGCGACGGAGGCCACCTCCCCCTTCACGAACACTACCCCCTCTTTCTGGGCTCTCCTGTAGAATTCCTCGTACTGGCCCGGAGTTCTCATCTCCTTGTACACTATGAAGGCCGCCGCCGAAGGATCCTGTCCTTTCAGGTAGAGGGCTTGTTTGAGGGAGACCATGCAACAAACAGAGGAGCAATAGGGAAGATGCTCCGGGTCCCTGGAGCCCGCGCACTGGATGAATACCACTGTCTGGGGCTTGGAGCCATTGGAAGGTCTCTTGAATTCTCCTGTCTTGGCCATCATCTCTTCCAGCTCGATATTTGTCACAACATCTTGAATTGCGCCGTACCCCAGATGACCTAATCGGGTGGGATCGTAGGGCTTCCAGCCCGTTGCCTGGACAATGGCCCCCACTTTGAAGCTCTCCTCTCCCTGCGGGCCTTTCACGAACACATCGAACATCCCAGGTGCACCCTGGATCTTCTGGATTTCAGCGGAGCAAATCACCCTTATGTTCTTCTCCTCGCCCACCTTGGAGATGAGATCTTGTACTCCCACATCCTCCAGCTCCCTGTAAGGAGGGTTGAAGGGGTAGCGTTTGAACTGTCTCGCCATCCACCCCCCGAGCCTTTCCTCTTTCTCCACGAGGACCACCCCATAGCCTGCCCTGGCCGCTTCCAGCGCAGCGGTCATTCCAGCCACGCCCCCGCCAACCACCAGTATGGTCTTGTCCACCTCTGCCTGGAATGGCTCCAGAGGCTCTGACTTCTGGACCTTGACAATGCCCATTCTGAGATAATCCTCAGCGGCCATCTGGGTGTCCTCTCCACCGGGCTCGAGGCACCAGGCCACCTGCTCCCTCAAGTTGACCCTCTCCAAGACCACATGGTCGGGGAACTGGAACACCTCGTTGAGAACCCGTGGAGAGCATGCAGCCAGAACAATTCCATTCACCCCTTCTCCATCCAGGTCCTTCTTTATGCTTTCGAGGCCCTCCTCCGTGCAGTAAGCCGCGTGCCTTCTGCACACTGGGACTTTCATCTCAGAGCGAGCCACATTCAGCAGCTTTTCAACATCCAAAGAACTTCCGATCCCGCATCCTTCACAGACATAGACCCCTATTTTCTTCTCCCCCATAGAGCCCTACCTCCTCTTCAATGACTGAATTGCCGAGAGAGCTGCCCCAGTGGCATCCTGGACCGTATGAGCCACATCCACAGGTTTCTTCACACACCCAGCAGGTATAATCCCGGTCTCCTCCGACGGGACCAGGAACCCGTAATCATCGCAAGGAACCTCAAAAGGCACTGGGGACTTGACCGTCGTGGGGACGATGCCCGTTGCCAGGACAACCAGATCTGCCCTGGAGGTGATCCCCTCACCTTTGTCAACATCTTCAACCCTTAGGATCAGCTCTCCTGTAGCTTTGTCCGGGAAAATCTCGGCCACCTTTCCCTTGACAAAGGTTATCTTTGGGTCGGCTTTCGCTTTCACGTAGAGATCTTCCAACCTTCCCAGGGCCCTTATGTCGATATAGAAGATGGTCACTTCCGCATCCGGATACTGTTCCCTGACATAGAAGGCTTGTTTGAGGGATGCGGAACAGCACACTCCAGAGCAATAAGGCAAGTGGTTTTCGTCCCTCGAGCCCGCACACTGCACAAACGCTACCCTGCGCACTTCTCCACCGTCACTGAGCCTCGATATCTTTCCTCCGGTTGGCCCACCCACGGCAGAGAGCCTTTCCATCATCACGTTGTTTATGAGATTGGGATTCTTGCCGAAACCGTAATAATCGATCCTGGAAGCATCATAGGGGTCCCAGCCCGTGGCCCAGATGATGGCTCCGGCGTTCAACGTGAGGACTTGCTCCTTCATGTCCAGATCTATGGCACCGAAGGGACAGACCTCCACGCATTTTCCGCAGTCCTTCCCGAGACAAACCGATGGGTCGATCACGTATCGGTTGGGAAAGGCCATCTCATGGGGAAGATAGATGGCCTTGGTCTTGTCGAGTCCGTAGTTGAAATCATTGGGCCTTTCCACCGGGCATACTGCCTCACATGCGCCGCAGGCAGTGCATTTGGAATTGACGAACCTCGGCGATACCTTAACCTGCACCTTGAAGTCACCCTTTTTGCCTTCTATGGAGGTGACGCGCGTCATTGTGTGAACCCGCACCCTTGGATTCTTGCGAATCCTCCTGAAGTTGATCTCCAGACCACACTGGGGAGGGCACATCTTGGGAAAATACCGATTGCTCCTGATCACCCTTCCTCCAAGATACGGGGCGAGCTCCACGAGGTCGACCGGAAAGCCGACTTCCGCCACTTCAACAGCTGCAGTGATTCCAGCTATCCCTCCACCCACTACCACAATCCCATCCCCTGCCATGGGTTCCACCTCCAACTGCTCTTTTCTCCTACTCCAAGAAATCAACAAATTCGCGTTATTTTACTGGGATGGGGGGCA
>JGI24188J35168_1000248_pt1 | contig 30503 bp, 21 predicted proteins | sample YNPBryantNP2012_FD_35168 | JGI IMG/M metagenome (IMG submission 35168) | reverse complement strand
CTTGGCGGGGCAAGGGAGGGGTGCGGGGAGGGCTTTTTTGCCCCCTCCTAACCTCCCCCTCACAGGGGAGGCTTTCTGTTTTGCCCTTTGCCACAGCTTTTTCTATTAATTGCGACACAGCCCCCTGATAGGGGAGGCTTACTGAAGAATAACAGCCTCCTTTATTCTGTGGAGACATACTTAGAACAGCGTGGTTCGTGGCTCGTGAGGCTGGTTTCGTGTTTCGAATTTTGTGCTTCGTGATTCGTGCTTCATAAAGAACGTTGAACCTTGAATTTTGAACCACCCCTAAGGTTCCTTTCTGATTTCTATCTTCTGACTTCTGACTTCTAACTTCTGACTTCTAACTTCTAACCTCCGACTCCTTAAAGAACTATCTCCTTATGCCGATGGGCATGGCAGTTTAGGTTAACTGCTACCGGCAGACTTGCGATATGGCAGGGATGCTTGAGAATATGCACGGCAAGACAGGTTGTGTCGCCGCCCAGCCCCTGCGGACCGATACCGAGCCGGTTGATCGCCGCGAGCAGCTCTTGTTCCAAATGCGCAAGTTGTGCATCAGGGTTTTCTGACCCCAAAGGTCGCAGCAATGCTTTTTTGGCAAGGAGCGCTGCTTTTTCAAACGTACCGCCAAGTCCCAGACCGACAACAATCGGCGGACAAGGATTTGCACCAGCAGCCTTGACTGTTTCGAGAACAAAATCCTGAATGCCCTGCCATCCCTGCGATGGGGTAAGCATGGCAATGCGACTCATGTTTTCACTTCCGCCGCCTTTTGGCGCGAGCGTGATTTTAAGCGCATCACCGGGCACAAGCTCGATATGGACGACTGCGGGCGTGTTGTCGCCTGTGTTTTTGCGCGTGAGCGGGTCGCACAGTGACATGCGCAAATACCCTGCTGCATATCCCTGCCGCACCCCCTGATTGATAGCCTCGACAAGGCTTCCACCGGTGATATGAACACGCTCTCCCAGTTCAACAAATACAACCGCAACGCCGGTATCCTGACAGAGAGCAAGGGATTCCTGCCGGGCGATCGCAGCGTTTTCAAGAAGCTGGTCTAGCACTTCGCGGCAAAGCGGGGATGTTTCACGTTCCCGAGCTTTTTCAAGCGCGGCATGCACGTCATCCCCGAGCGTACTATTTGCCTCGATGCACAGACGGGCAACTTCCCGGACAATCATGCTACAGTCAATTGATTTCATAATTCTGTCACTGTTTTTCTCCGCAAGCCTCCCTGGCATCGCAATAGCATGACGACAGCTTATGGTCAAGTTGCTTCTTCGGTCTCTGAGGGTTCTATGCAAAGACGGTTTCCTATGATACAGTAACCGGAGTATGGTTCAGGATCGAAAGGGTGAGGAAAACATATGGCTGTACTTCGTATAGTTTTTTTGGGAACACCGCAATTCGCCGTGCCTTCGCTTCAGTGTCTTGTCGAGCGGCGTGAAAACATTATTGCGGTCGTAACTCAGCCTGACCGTCCTGTCGGCAGAGGCAGAAACGTCGTTACCTGTCCGGTGAAACAGTATGCGCTTGAACAGGGGCTGCAGGTACTGCAGCCTGAAAAAGTGAACAGACCTGAGTTTCTTGCTGCGTTCAAAGCGCTCAACCCTGATCTTGCTGTGGTCGTCGCATACGGTCAGATTTTTTCGCAGGCACTTCTTGACATTCCCCGCTACGGGTTTATTAATGTGCATGCATCGCTGTTGCCTGCCTACCGCGGACCTGCACCCATCAACTGGGCGATCATCAATGGTGACACTGAAACCGGAATTACCATTATGAAAGTCAGCCTCCGAATGGATGAGGGCGACATCGTGCTGCAGGAAAAAATCCCGATTTTGCCTGATGACGATGCGCAGCGTCTGCATGACCGGCTGTCAGTGCTTGGCGGAAAGCTTGTCGGTGTGGCGCTTGACCTGCTGCGAAACAATGCGTGGCATCCTGTCCCCCAAGATCACCGGTGCGCAACCTATGCACCGCTTCTTAAAAAAGAAGACGGATTGATTGACTGGACCTGTGATGCTCAGACCATTGCGCGCCGCATCCGCGGAATGACGCCATGGCCGGGAACGTATACGTTTTATAACGGGAGGCTTCTAAAAATTCATCGGTCATCGGTTGTACCATGGTGCGGTGATGCACCTCCCGGCACGATTGTTGCGGTCTCCCCTGAAGGGATTCTCACTGCAACAGGTAATGGGGCTTTGCTGCTTACCGAGGTTCAGCTTGAAGGCAAAAAGCGGATGACGGCAGAAGAGTTTGTGCGTGGTCACGTTCTGACACCGGGCACTCGATTCACGACAACACGGTAACGCTCTCCATACAACGCGCTGGGGAGAAGGCACCTAACGCAAAACTTTGGGTAATAGGAATAAGATAACATTGTTGTGACACCGTTTGAGTGGATGTGGTTTGAAAAAAGTAAACGATATGCGGTCACTGAATGACACACTCAGGAATCTTTTTCAGAGTCTGCATATAGAAGACAGAATGCAGTACGCATCGGTTGTGCGCGCATGGCATGAGGCAGTGGGAGAGCAGATACGCGGCGTCACTGCTCCTGCATCACTCCGTAGAGGTGTTCTCTATGTCACGGTAGCAAGTTCTGTCTGGATGCAGCAACTTGTCTTTTTGAAAGAGGACATTCTTTGTCAGGTCAATGCGCGGCTTGGGAGCAGCCGACTCACCGACATCCGTTTTAGAATAGGTCATGTGCCTGTACCGCACAGAGAAGGTGAAGACGCACTGCCCGTGCTCAGCGATGAAGAACTTCAGCGCATACACCAGCAGACAGCAGCAATTCATGATCCTGATTTGCGCCAGACCTTCCAGCGGGTGATTGCCGCGCACCTCCGGAACAGAAAGAACCGAGATGGTTGATCACAGCTCCACACCTCACGCCGACAAAAAGCCATGGCGCTTCAGAAAAATTCTTCTGAGCTGCTGCATCACGGTAAGTATCGTGCTGCTGCTCGGGCTTATAGTGGCTTCTGTTCTCATACACAGTAAAGGTGCAGCCCAGCAGCTCAGCAAGGAGCTTTCCCGCAGGCTGGGTGCAGAGGTGAAGATTGAACAAATAGCGCTCTCCTTTTTTGGCTTACCTCATGCCACACTCTCAAACATTGCTTTTACCTTAGACAACCGAACCCAACTGACTGCCAAAGCTATTACGGTTTTTATCCATCCGTGGAAGCTTTTCCGAGGAGCACGGTTGCCGCTGAGCGTAACGGTTGAGAAGCCGGTTGTTGCCTTATTTCTCCATGAACAAAAGCAGCACGCAAGGCAAAAAGCGGCACCGGAGGAAAACCAATCCGCTGCACTGAAAAAGCTTGCGGAGGCTGGAAATCGGCTTTCCGGGCTCTCAGTCAGCATACACCAGGGACAACTTATTGCCTCGTATGCTGACTACGCACCGGTCAAACTTTCAAACCTCAAGGCGGATCTGGTTGTAGCACCTGAACGCCTGACGCTTCAACTTGCTTGCAGTTCAGACTTTTGGGAGGCTGCAACGCTGCAGGCATCCTATGAAGTAAAAGCACCTTCTCCTGACCAGCAGGGGCTGCTGCACGTGCAGGGACGATTGGATCAACTAAATTCGGAAGCCTGCAAAAAACTGGCAGCCGGTACACCGTTTCAGACTGCTGCGGTTTCTTCTGCGCTTGACCGTGTGCTCTCAACAGCCAAGCCCACGCTTGTTGCAGAAGCATTTATCCCGATGCCTCTCCCACAGCAGTGGCAGCAGCAGCTCCAGATCACTGCTTCAGGTGAAGGCATTGGCATCAGCGTGCCTGAGGTAGGATGCGAGGTCAATGAGGTAAGTGCTGCACTGACGATGGATCACGGCAAACTTTTTTTCAGCAATGTGCAGGCACGCATCAGCTCAACGTTTGTTCGCAACGGACAAGCGCGTTGTGACCTAACCGGCGGGTTTGCGCTGGAAGCGGTGTGCGCAGAGTTTGAGAGTGAGGTCGGGGATCTGCGCCGTTTTTTTCAGTATGTTCCGCAGGCTTCCGTACGTTCAGAACTTGACAGGTTCAGTGCGCTTGCCGGCAGGGTGTCAGGGAGCTTTTCGCTTGAGCGGCGGGCAAGCGGGTATGTACCGAGCCTCTCAATTGACAGGCTCAACATTGAGGCAGCGTATCGGAATTTTCCTCAGCCGTTTGGCATCACGGGAGGCATGGTACGGTTTTGCGACGGGCATCTGGAGCTTGATAACTGCACCATACAGGTTGGCAGGTCCAAACTTGAACGCATCGCAGCACACATCTCCTTTCGGGAAGGAGGAACATTTGAGTGCACCATAGGCAACAGCAGTCTTTTTGTTGAGGATGTTGCAGGAGTGCTTGCGGGATTTGATGCTCAGCACGTACTTTCCCGAATAGATCCCGAAAGTGGCAGCGTTTTAATCAAACACGGTGCGATTAAAGGACCACTGCTGCAGCCACGTGAATGGGACCTTGCTCTGAATGCACAGATTAAAAAAATAAAACTTTTGTTCCCCACCAGCACTGAACCAGTTTTGGTCCAGCATGCCACTGTGCTGCTTGATGATACCCAGGCACGGATCAGCGGTGTACGCGCTACCTTGCTGGATGCGCAGATAACAGGAGCTGCGGTGCTTGATGACTATCGTCAGGGTGTTCAGCATGCTTCGTTTTCTGTGACAGGAACGGTTGGCGACAATGCAGTGCAACATATTTTTTCATCTCAACATCTGCCACAGCACTATCGTGTGCGCGCTCCTGTGGTGCTCAAAAACCTCCACGGCAGATGGGCGCGAGGCAGCGGCATAACCATGACCGGCACCGTCCGGTGTGGAAAAGCTACAGAGTTATCCTGGGACGTGCAAACCGGTACTGGTTCTTTTTTGTTACAAAACGCGCAGGTCTCAGATTCGGACTCGCACTGTAGTTTTCGGTTTGGGCTCACCAGCGATGTTTTTGATATTGCATGGAAGGGGAGCTTTCGCAAAGAAACGCTTGACCGCATCCTTGTTGACAACCGCATCCTGAGCGGCGAGGTGCACGGTGATTTTACCGCCCTCTTTGATGAACAACAACCCCGCAGGTCTTCTGCAACGGGATCGCTGTATCTGCAGGATATCGAGTTACCGATACAGGCGCGCGTCCCCTGTGCACTTTCAGCCGCCTCATTTAGTGCACAGGGTTCTTACGTGCAGGTTACTGCCACGAAAGTACGCTTCGGCTCAAATCATGCGGATATACGTGGCAGTGTCATGATGAATGAACAGGGGTTTGCCCTTGACGGTGATATTTTTTCCCAGCGTCTTGACCTGGCTGCGTTCACCGCGCCTGCTTCACAAGCAGATCATTCAGCACAAGGGAACAGCAGCGCTGCAGAGCTGTGGGATACACCGCTGCGCGGTTCGGTTAGGCTTCATGTCGGAGAGCTGGTGCGGGGAAGTCTCTGCTTTGCACCGTTTGAGGTAAACACGTTTTTTGCTGAAAAGAACATAACGCTCGTAGCAGGCAATGTAAAACTCTGTGGCATAACCATTCCCGCACGGGTTTCCCTGACGCCTGATGGCATTGACCTTGATGCGCAGCTGCAGGCAACCAATGCTTCTGTTACGCATATCGCTCAGTGCCTTTCCGGAGAGCCATCACCGCTCACCGGTAAGCTCGATGTACAGGTTCAGGTAGCCGCGCGCGCACCTCTTGAGAATATACGTGCTGGGCTTCAGGGCCACGTTGCCATCATGCTCAGAAAAGGGCGCATCTACAAATCAAACCTTCTCATGGATCTTTTGTCGTTTCTCAGTGTTAGAAATCTTCTTTCCCTCAAAAAATTTGATATTGGCAAAAAAGGATTCCCCTATCACCAGTTTGTTGTCAAAGGCGATATACAGCGGGAGACATTTTTACTGCGCGAAGCTCTGTTTGACAGTGATGCTGTCACCGTAGTGGGACAGGGTACTGTTTCTCTTGCAGACGGCTCACTTGACATCTCCTGCCTTGCAATGCCGTTTCAGGTGCTGGATGTAGTGCTGGTAAAAATACCGATGCTGGGGAGCCTTGTGGGTAAAACACCCATTGGTGTTCCGGTACGGATTACGGGTACGGTTAAAGAAGCAAAGCTGAAACCGGGCTCACCGACAACAATAATAAAAAGTGTTGCCGGAATGGCAGAGCGTATCCTAAAATTACCTCTGCAAATTATCGAGCCAGTCATTGACCACGTTAATGGTATAAATCGCCCGTAGTGATTATACGGAGCTTTTTGAGGTTCATGCTCTGTTAAATCCTTTTCCCAGAGAGGAGATTTTTTATGAACAAAAAAGACTTGGTGCTTGTTTTTGTGTTTGCGATAGCAGCGTGTTGCACCAGCTGTCTGCACTCAAGCCAAGGCAGCACCACCTACACGCGTGATCAGGCACAGCGGCAGCTTTCCGTCTATTACGGTACGGTACTCAAGGTTGCTGATGTGAAAATACAAGCTGAACAGACCGGTGTCGGCGCAGTAGCAGGAGGTGTGGTCGGTGGAGTTGCCGGCTCAGCGATCGGGAATGGCTCAGGGAGCCGTATCGGTGCTGCAGTAGGTGCAGTCGGCGGGATGCTTGCCGGACAGGCAGCAGAAAAGAGCCTTGGGACAAAGGACGGGGTTGAACTTGAAGTTTCGCTTGATGACGGCAGACTTATTGTGGTGGTGCAGGAGAAGGATGCGCAGTTTGCAGTCGGCGATCGCGTGCGCATTATTCAAAGCCCTGACGGGAAAATGCGCGTACGGCAGTAAGGAATGCGCTGTTGCTGAAGAGCTGTGGAGTACTAAGTGCCGGGTTAAAAACTTGGGACTCAACACTTTTCACGAACCCCGAGTCATCCAACGTGCAAACGCACGACTTACCAAAAAGCTTTGTTTATAGTGCCGTTACTATTTTTCTGCATTCAAGATAGAAGCGCTTGTCGTCAGCTTCTCCCAGAGAAAAAGTTTTCCGGGGAAGAGCACCATCACGCATGATGGTCTGGAAAAAATGATGCTTGTTGATGGGCGGCAGGTAAAACCCGACGTTGCCGGACTGTGAACCGAGTTTTGCAACCGCATCGCTTCCGTGGATATAATCAATCTTTATGTCAGGGAAACGGCTCAAAAATGCATCTAAAAAAACCTGCAGGGTTTCCGTTTCAAGACCATAAGCCGGATTTGTGATAGTGATGATGCCGCACGTGTCTTCAGCAAGGTAACCAAAGACGTGACGGTCATCACTTCTGCTGGAGCGGACCGCCTCTTCTACTGCTTCAGGGTCTTCAGAGGTAACCGCATGAAATCCTGACCCCTGCCTGCGGTAAAACTCCTGCATCGCTTTTATGACCGCATGAGGGCTTGTGTTAAAGAGAAGCCGGTGGATCGGCTCAAATGCAAGTCCGGTATCATGAATATTGATAAGCTCAACAAGCGCGTAGCGTGCCGGATGATTGAGCAAATGTTCAGGGCTGGCTGTTGATTTTATATTTTCCCACAGCGCTTTTGCAGCAGCAAGCGAGTGGTTACCGTCGCCGATGGCATAGAGCATCGGCTTTTGTCCGGGAGTTGCAACAGATTTGAGAAGACGTTCTAACGCATCAGCAATCTCACGGATGATCTCGGGGTCATAAACGCCGTAGCCGGTAACATGACCGCTGCCCATCATCAGGGGCGTGTCATAGAGCAGGGGAAGTTTTTTATCAAACAGCGGTTCAATGACAATTCCCTCAGGATCATCCAGCAGTACCATGATATGGGGAATTTCAAGGCATGCTTTTTTTCGCACCTGAATACGGGGTGGTAACCGGTCAATAACCGTGCCCTCAGTTGCACGGATAAGGGTTTTGGCATCAGGTGTATAGTCGTACTGCATAAGATCAAGCGCAACCATGAGCCCTTTTCGTGAGATGCCGCGGTGGTTTTTTCGATCTACCAGCACAAATCCGGGCTGCTGCTCGACGAGCACACCCTGCATGAGATATTCTTTCATGCGGTGGTTTATTTTCTCTATCCTTTTTTCACACCCGAATGAGTCAAGATAGACTTCAGGAAGGATCAGATGAAAGGTTGAGGGGCTGTCGCCGACCAACGTTGCGACCTTTTCCCAGTACTCAGGCTGCGAGGTGTACTGGTCGCATGCAACAACTGCCCACTTGGTAAGATCAATATCAGACCGCGGCAGGAGTATGGTTGGTACATGAAGTCCAATTGTCGTAAAGTCCCTCTGTGGCAATGTCATGGTGTGGCATTATGCCACAGGTTCAGGCTAAAGAAAAGCATCTCCTTTCAAAACCCGCGGTCCTGTGGTCGGGACATGTTTCTTAGCAGTTCACCGCTCCCAAGTCTTGTGCGCGAAAAAGGCTGCACCCTCCCAGAGTCACTATCAGACCGACGCAGGGTGCTCGGTGAAAATATAGGGTGGGGAGGAGCATGCCGGAGTTCTTCAGGGTGCTCTGAAAACCGTGGCACTCTGGTATGGCTCCGGTTGTTCGCAGGGAACGTGGAATCGGGTCGAAAAATGCTGCCCTCACGCAGCGGTTCTCGCAGCTTCGTGTCAGTGTCAAAAGCACGGGGCACTGGTTTTGTTTGGTGCAGGAGNTTATGCTCGTGCGGGGTACGGGTTCGTGGTAGGGGTGCTGCCCATGCGTTTCGGGAAAGCACGGATTTGTGCTGAGGTGNGTTTCCCAAGGAGGACTGGCTGACGTGCAGAACACCGGGCCTGAGGCGCTGAACTTTTTCTACAAGCTGGGCTGCGGTGAACTTGTTTTCACGCTTGATTCTGGCAAGGTTTTTTTGAATGCGGTCAAGCACAGCACCAGTGGGCTTGCGTGCAAACCGATCTGTATCAAACGAAATCTGGTCACGAAAGGCGGAGTCGTTTTCCATAATCTTCTCATGAAGCACCGGAGTTGCATACAGTTCCTGTCCTCCAACATCACCGGTTCGGTGGCGAATGCCTGCCGCATGGTAATTTCGCACAGTGTAGAGATCGTTTTTGCGGACCAGAACAGCATGACGGTCATGCTGATGATGGTGTTTATGGTGGTGCCTGTCATAGGCGCTGCTATGGGTCACCACGATAACCCCCGGTCCCCAGTAAAAAGAGCAATAGTAGGGTTCGTACGGCAGAAGCGGCACCCAACCGATGTACAGGTCTGAATACAGCCATGCAACCCTGCCCGGATACCACGCACAGGGGTGACCATAACTTGGCCAGAGCATGACCGTGATGAGCGGCGGCATCCAGTACCAGCACCTGCAACTGTCAATGTACAGCCATGTTCCGTAATGATGGGTCAGATAGCCAAACGGTTCATCCGGGATCCAGCAGTGGTCGCCGTACCACATTGTCCATCTGCCGGCAGTGAATGGTGCCCACCCTGCGGGGACATGCGTCGGTCTCCAGAGAGAATGATACCTCCCTTCATAATAGACCTGCTCCCACTTCCCGTTTTCTTCAAGCGCGTAGGCTTCGTCATGAAGCTGCTCAGGGAGGTAGCGGTGCGCTGTGCTGTTTGCTGAACGGCGACTTTCCCAGAATCTATCTCGCTCAGTGTTCCATGCGATCCAGTTGTTATCCCCTTGACCGGTGCCGGCGTGCATCCTGCCGTATTCTGCGACCAGTGATCCTTGTCCTGCTGCAAGTTCGTATTTAGAGGTTCCCCCGGCATGGACAAAATATGCACCACCGCTCATGCACACCATTTCAGTTGCAGTGTTCCTGACATATACATCTACAAAGGTCTGCGCAGGAATAACCACATAACCAAACGGTGTGGTTGCTTTTACCGCAGCAGATGAGCTTCTGTTATTAATGCGCACAGTCCCTCTTGTGATATCAAACTCAACCAGTTCAGCATCAATGCGCAAAAACTGTACGAGGGTGTTAGAGCCGATGCGAACCTGAATGCTTCCCGGAAAGATTATCTCGGCGCGAGCATCTTCAGCAGCAGAAAGGGTGTCGTGTGGTCCGACCGGAGCATCCTGCACCATGGCGATCCAGTCACTGGTTTCAGGAACGTAGCGGGCAAGAGAGCCGTGCAAAAAAGAAATATGTCCAACGACTACGGGGGTATCCTGCGCTTGCAACGGCAGCGGAAGGCTTGCAAGCAGCAAGACGACAAGAAGCATTGTTTTTGGCAATGATACCTTCATAGCAGGTTCCTTAAAGGTATTTTTACATAGTAAGTATAGAATGTTTTTACAAAAACATTTTGCCTTCGTCTTCTCTAAAATAATTAAACACCGGCAGACTATTTTTTATGCTAGTAAAGATAACATAAAAAAATAAAAAAAATAGTTTAAAGATGCTTAACATGAGGGGATGCATATGATAGTAAAAGTGCATAATCATTACTATCATTACTATTTTAACCTCAAATTAAATATTGAAGTGGTTACCAAAGCTTGGTGCGAGGCGATGATTAATAGCATGTTTTTATAATAAAAAAGAAACAATGATGGTGGCACAAGTCATCAAATAATGGACGCATTCTCAGATGCTGTGATATTGTTGAGCCAGTGACCGATTAAACTGAAAGCCACTGTTTCGAGACGGGAATGCGTTATTATTTGTCACTAATTAAATAAGATGGCATGGTAACGCAGAAACGTTGAAGAGAAAGGAGTTTTGCATAAAAAAACTTATTTTGTTGTTTGCTGCATTTGTGTGGTTATCGTCGGTAGCAGCGGTTTCTGCAACAGACAATGCAACCCAACCTTCCGACAATGCCACTGCAACACAGTCGCAATAGAGGTGGTGTTATTAATCCCCATGCTTTTGTATAAAAGGTGGGCAAGGTCGGTGATAACAATTTTGGGGAACATCTAAAATTTTATCGTGTGCGGCTTGCTATGAAAGGCTGCACACGATAATCTTTCCTTCCAAACATTACTAAACAGCATGATGCTTTGCCATTGTATCCTACCTAAGATATAACTTTTTCCTTTTTCCGGTCAACTTATTAAATTCAGGAATTGATAGAACTGTACTCGCTTCCCGATCTATCAAGAAAAAGGCGTTTGATTGCTAAGGACGTATAAACGCGATAAAAAAGCTTCTTGAGTCAAACAGGGTATTAATGTTTTTGTTGTGAAACAGGGTTTTTCTTCTCTACAAATATGCGTATTTTGTGATGCTGAAAAGGTACTCAAACTCAACGAGTCACATCAACCATATTTTTGTTGTGAACACCCATTCATTTTATGGCTTGACATGTATATGAGATGATAAATAATAAAAAATATTTTCTATCCACAAAACAACATTAAATTTTTGGTTTTCCCTAAGTTCAAAAAACGAGATTGTTTTATCATCCCGCTTTGCGGGATTCCTCGCGATGACAATAAAAAAGTGATTAGATGTTGTCATCGCAAGCCCTGAAAAGTGGGCCGTAGCAATCTCGTGTTTTGGACAACATTGAGAAAAAATTCACTATGCCCACTTTGTTTTTGAGGGGAAAAGGTATGAAAAGGAAAAAACATTCCCACCACCGCACCTCCTTTTTTACTTATTCTTTTTTGGTGAAATTTACCGGCAGTTTCTGTGCCCACGTTTTCTGGTTTCTGGTAGGTGCCGGGCTTTTTTTGCTGACTGCAGCACCGTCCTTTGCGCAAGACCTGTCCTGGCCACAGGAGGCGCATGACGGTCGCAGGACAAATTATTCACCGGTGCAGGGGGTTGACGATCCTGCACTTGTCCCGATGTTTCCGGAAGGCAGCGAGCCTTTTTCACAGGAAGCGGAGGGGGATGTTCTGACAGGAGCAGACAACACCCTTATCCTGCGCGACGGCTATTATCCGGGCGAGCACGTCGCATATGACATTGCCTCACAAAAAATTCTTTGGCGCTATCCGCGCAGCGCTGTGAATAAGCCTGCAATCGGTGTTGATGGAATAGTCTATGTCTATGGAGAAAACGGGGAGCCGACTGCGCTTGATCCAGATACCGGTGCGGTGCTGTGGCAGGATACTACAGTATCGTCAAGGGGGTCTTTCGGCTGGACCGCATCACCGGTCATTGATGAAAGCGGTAATGTCTATTTCCAGATTGATAGCGGCTTTGCAGTGTACGCAGCAGGCAGCACAAAAAAGCTTCTGTGGAAGTATAGCGTCGAGTATTTTCCCTACGATTTGAAAGGTTTTGCAGTTTATCAGGGGATTATTTACTTTCTTGACAGTAACAACCTCAATTATCTGTGCGCAATTGATTCCAGTTCATCCACCACCCTCACGGAACTCAAATGGTATTTTACCCTCTCACAATTTGATGACAGCTTACCGGACTGCTCCAAAGAAAACTGCAGTATGAATTCCGTGCCGCTTGTCGGCAGCGATGGCACCATCTACATCAGGCACTATCATTATGTCTTTGCCATAAAAGACAAGGGTTCATCTGCCGAGCTTTTGTGGAAGAAGAAAATAGACGGCACGGCAAGTTTTTCCACCGGCGTTTGGCCGCTTGCCCCGCCGGTTCTTGACAGCCGCGGCCATCTTTACGTGTGGTCAATAGTAAATGACACGCTGTCAATATCCTGCCTTGACACCAGCAACAAGGGGAATGTCGTCTGGACAAAATCGCTCTCAGACCAAACATCATACCCTGATGCTCTGCTCGGCGCTGGCGACAGGCTTTATATCCTCTACGGCGGCACAAATGGCGGTGCGCTGTACGCGCTTTCCATGACAGACGGCAGCATCCTGTTCACCCGCACCTATACCGGCAGCCCCCATGGGCAGATGGCAATAGCTCCGGACGGCACCATTTATTACACTGCAGATTATTATTCCCGTGATGGTCATTATTATAAAAACAACACGATTATGATGCTTGGAAAGGTAAGCAACACAGCTCCGAGCATCACCAGCCTCACTGCACGGCCGACAGAGGGAAAGAGCCCGCTTGAGGTGACTTTTTCAACGACAGCAACAGACTTTGAAGGTGACGAGTTTTTCTACCAGTGGGATTTTGGCGACGGGCAGACCAGCACTGAGGAAGACCCACGACACACGTTTACTGAGCCGGGAACTTATACCGTAACCCTGACCGTAACTGATAGCAAGGGCGCAAGCTCGTCTCAGACCATTACCATCACGGTGTATGAGGAGGAATTGCCGCCGGGGGGAGGCGGTTCAGGAGGCGGGACCGACAATCAGACACAAACGCTTACGGTTTCAATTAACGCAAGCCCCACATCAGGGCATCCACCGCTTGAGGTTGCATGTGAGGCGGTGCCAAACCATACCTATCAAAACATGAGCTACGCTTGGAGCTTTGGGGACGGGTCTTCCGGCAGCGGCAGGACGGTTACCCATACCTACACAACTGCCGGTACGTACACGGTACAACTGACCTGCCAGAGCACGTACCAGACTGCAACCGCATCAAAGCGCATCAGGGTCACGCCTGCAGGACGGCAGTCTTATGATCAATTTAGTTGCCTGACGATAGAGGCAGACAACATTACCTGCACAGGTGAAGATAACTGCACGCTCTCGGGGAATGTGGTGATCAATGATTTTTTGAAGGTGGACGGCAGCGTGAGGGTGGTTGGCAGCAAGCTGAGCGGTTCAGGGGATCTGACCATTACCACCGAGGATGGTGAGGAGGTGGTGCTGAGCACCGGTGATTTTGAGATACAGGCAGACCTTCTTGATGATGATCATGAATGCTCTGCTCGTTTGGATACGGCAGATAAGTTTTTCCTGAATCTTTTTGGTTTTCAGGTTGATTATCAGAATCTGCACATTTATGAGGATCACGTGGAAATTCCTGGGAAGCTGAGGATCCAGGCATTCATTACCGTGTTTGAGGCAGAGGTAACCATCATTTATTCAGAACGCGGGATGGATTTTGCGGGGAAGATTTCCCTGCCTGACATTGATCTTTCAGGGTTTGAACTGAGCGATGTTGAGCTTGAAATTGATACTTTTTCTGGAGAGGCAAAGGGTTCTGGAACGCTGAAAACGCCGGGTCTTAAGTTTGAGGTCGGTGCCGAGATTGGATTTCTGTACGGTGTGTTGAACATGGTGAAGGTTGAGATCGGTGATTTGAACAAACCGATTCTCTATTCCCCGCCGCCCGCGCCTGCGCCGATCGTGTTTTTGCAGAGCATCAGCGGCGGGCTTGAAAACATTGCGCCAAGAGCACCTGACCCGATTGTGCTCATGGCAGGCGCAAGTTTCAGCGGCGGACCAAAGGTTGAGCTTCCCAGTCTTGATCTTCTGAGCGGTACGCTGAAAGTAGGAGGTGGCGAGTATGAGATGCTGGGCGGCGATATAGACCTTGAGCTTGACACTGGCGGCAGGTTCACGGCAGAAGGGACAGGGTATCTGTTGAATGATGACTTTGGAACGTTTGGTGAGCTTGTTTTGATTGTTGATATTAATCGTGGGGTTTATATTTCAGGTACCCTGTATTATCCGCCGGGAGAAGATTTTGCAATCCTTATTGTGAATGGGCAAGGCAAGATAGACTTTGACCTTAACTTTCAGGCTGCATTGCAGGGGACGCTGAAGGCACCCAACATCTTCTGGTTGATCGGGGGAATGACTTTTGCGGATGCCAAGGCATACATTGACAACGAGCTGATTTCAGCCGGAGTGCAGTTTGGCGACCGAATCTGCGTGCCCTTGGTTGGCTGCGTGAATCTCACCATCAAGGCTTCCGTGACGTTCCGGTTTGAAAACGGCGAGTTTAGTGTTGCCCGCAACTGGGATAACATCGGTGAGGTGACCTTCAGCCACGGAAGGCTTTTCAGTCTGTCAGGACGTGTTGCAGCTCAGTCATCAGGGTCGCAGCGTTTTACCCTCACCGGAGAAGAGCAAGCGGTTATTTTCAGGCTTGAGGCTCCGGGCGGTCAGGCTTCTTTCACCTTAGAGGATCCGGATAAAACCGTGTACACACCGGATACCGGCAACGCGCTGTGGCACCGCAACGACGAGCTTGGTGAAGTGTGGTGTGCGGTGCCGAGTCCGAAGCAGGGCGAGTGGATCATGACCGTGTCGGGTGCGGCAAAGGATTATACCTGCCAGCTTCTGAGGCAGAACCGTGAGCCTGAAGTAACGATTACCGAGCCTGTGCGCGACATGACCGTGCAAGCCGGTGAAAAAGTTTCCATCAGGTGGGACGCTGCTGACGAAGAAGATGATGCCCTCGTGAGCCTTTTTTATGATGAAGACCGGGAAGGCAATGATGGAACGCTGATCTGCAAGGACGTGCCTGCGTCACAGGGTGTGTTCTCGTGGGATACCGCAGCCGTGCCGCCGGGTAGGTATTATCTGTATGCAAAGGCTGATGATGGTAAAAACATACCGGTCATTGCTTACAGCAAAGGAGCGGTTACCGTACGCAATGATCTTATTGGAACACCCCGGATCACGGCAGTTGCGCAGGGAGAAGACGGACTTTCTGTTGCTTGGGAGCCGGTTGAAGGTGCTGCAGGGTACCGGCTGTATTACGACTCGGCTTTTGAGAGCAAGCCGCTTCGGCAGTGCTCAGCCGTTGCGGTGTGGGGTGAAAGTGGAGCAGCATTGCATGAGCTTGCTTGGGGTAAGACCTACCGGATTGCCGTGAGTGCCTTTGACCGGGAGGGCAGGGAGAGTGCGCTGTCAGAGGCTGTGCAGGTGAAGCTGAACAATAGATCTGGCAATAACGCACCGCAGATTCTGTCCCGACCTGCAGCGATGGTGCAGGCAGGGAAGTCGTTCCAGTATCAGGTGCGGGCTGTGGATGCTGATGGCGACCGGCTGAGCTACGCGATTCTGCGCGGACCTTCCGGGATGTCGGTGAGCACGGGGGGACTGGTGAGCTGGGTGCCGGGTGACCGGGATGTGGGCACGCACCGGGTGAAACTGCAGGCGGCAGACCCTGCGGGTGCTGGCGATAATCAGACGTTTTACTTGAGCGTGCTGTCGCGTGAACAGAATCTTATGGAACCGTATGTCAGTATTGAGTGCTCCACAACCGTAGGACAGGCGCCGCTGAGTGTTTCGTTTTCTGCAATTGCACATGACATACGAGGGGAGGGGCTTTCCTATCAGTGGGATTTTGGGGATGGTGAGAGCTCGACCGAGCAAAGTCCGCGGCATGTGTTTCAGCAGCAAGGGTTTTACACGGTTGAGCTTGTGGTAACCAGCGCTGCCGGATTAACAGCAACCTCAAGCGTTGTTATTGAAGCAACCGGCGCGTCGGAGCAGACCATTGAGCCGCCGGTAGCAACTGTGTCGGTTTCAGGATCGCAGGTGCAGCTTACGCTTGCTCCGTCAGGGAGTGTGCAGGGCAACAGGATGTATCTTGGTGAAGGGGCCGGCAGCATTGACTATGAGCATCCTTTTGACCTCGGGCAAGCAATGACCCTTACGTTTTACAATGTTCCGGCAGGCAGGTACGCAGCGGTTTTCCGGTCCTATCTTGCGCAGAGCGGTGAGACATGGGATTCGGCAAAGAAAGTTTTTACCGTGCTTTCCCGAGCTCGAACCACAGAAAACCTCCCTTCTGGAGTGCTTGAGGGGAAGGTGTTTGATGCGCAGACACGGCATCCGGTAGCGGGATCGCAGGTGAACTTTGCGTTTTACCGCACGACCACCGATCAGCAGGGAGGGTTCCGGTTTGAGGGGCTACCGGAAATCAAGAAGGGCTATGTACAGGTAACGGCAGCAGGGTACCGGAGCGTATGGCAGGAGGTGGCTCTGGGCGAGGAGCAGAGAATCCTGCTTGAACAGGGTGACGAGGGCACCGACAACCAGACCTGCCCGGCAGCCCAGTATCTGCCTGAGCATGCTCAGAGGCTGCGGCTGTTTCGGGACAATGTGCTGAGTCAGTCACCTGCGGGGAGCAACCTCATACAGGCATACTACCGTGCAGCACCCCGTGTTGCAGGGCTTCTGAGGGAGAATGCCAAGCTTCGGCAGCAGACGCTCAGCCTTGCCCGGGATATGATGCCGTTGGTGAGGAAACGTCTGCAGGGAACACCGGTGCACCTTTCACTCCAGCTTCGGAAGAGAATTGATGCGCTTCTGGCAACCTATGCTGCCACGGCAGACCCCGACCTGTTAGCGCTGGGTGAGGCGGTTAAACAGTTTCTGCAGGAGAAGCACGCAAGAAGCAACGACAAGTTGTGAGGAAACGACAGGGATAGTCTATGAACAAGTACGAGCTTGTTTTTAAGAGCTTCTGGAAACATGCACAAACGTGGCTTGTCACCCATGGGCTGCGGCTGGTGCTGATCGTTGTCGCCGCGTGGGTTGCAAATAAAGTTCTTGCTGCAACCATCAGGAAGATCGAGCGCCGTTTTGAGCAGGAAGGCGGCATTACCAGTGAGTCTGCAAAAAGAGCAAAAACCCTCACCGCGATCATTCACACAACCCTCTTGGTGGCAATTTACGCCATTGCGCTGCTGACCATCATCAGCGAACTAGGGATTCAGATTGCTCCCCTGCTCGCTGGTGCAGGCGTTGCAGGTATCGCCCTCGGTTTTGGTGCTCAAACGCTGGTGAAAGATATTATCAGTGGTTTTTTTCTGCTCCTTGAAAATCAGGTTCGGGTTGGTGATGTGATAGAAGTTGCTGGTATCAGCGGGCTTGTCGAATCTGTAAACTTACGCACCATCAGGCTCAGAGATTTGCAGGGCAGACTGCACATCATCCCCAACGGATCAATTGAAACCGTTACCAACTTCACCAAGGACTGGTCGCGTGCGCTTATCGAGATCGGCGTTGCCTACAAGGAGGATATTGACCGGGTGATTGAGATTCTCAAAAGCGTGGGAGAAGAATTGCGCAACGATCCGGGGTTTGCCGACGCTATTTTAGAGCCCATGACCATGTTAGGTATTGACTCGTTTGGTGATTCATCAGTGAATGTGCGCATGTATTTCAAAACCGTGCCCTTGAAGCAGTGGGAGGTCGCCCGCGAGTTCAGGCGCCGCGTGAAAAAAGCATTTGATGCTGCTGGCATTGAGATTCCCTTTCCGCATCGCACGGTGTATATGGGTGAGGCTGCAAACAAAGGTGTCCTGCGTATCGAAGCAGCCCTGAAGAAGGACACGCCGGAAAATCCGTAACCATTAACGCACACGAGGTCATGTTGTCCGTTACCTCGCGTTGCCCGGTTGTGTGTCACAAAACCGCTCCATAAACGCTTTGGTGATATTGCCCAGCCGCGTGTCCAGAATACGATAGACCATTTCCTGAATATGCGGAGGCACACTACCGTAAAAGGCTTGGGCGATACCGCCGGTGATACAAGCAAGTGTGTCCGCATCACCGCCCAGTGATATTGCGGTGCGGATGGCATCTTCAAAACCTGCTGAATCAATGAATGCCTGGAGTGCTTGGGGAACAGTGCCTTGACAGGTCTCATCAAAGTGGTAGTGGGGACGGATTTGATCAACTGACTTGCTCAGGTCGTAGCCGAAGCGTGTTTGAATAAATGTCTGTATGTGTTGTTTGGTATTTCCCGTGCGCGCTAAAAAAATGGCTGCTGCCACTGCCTGCGCACCTTTGATCCCTTCCGGGTGATTATGGGTCACCTCGGTAAACAGCCGTGCTTTTTCAATTACTGTTTCAAGATCATCGTAGGCAAAACCCACCGGGCTAATGCGCATGGCTGCGCCGTTACCGAAACTGTTGTACGGTGCAGAATCGGCACTCTGTGCCCAGCGGTGAAAGAATCCGCCATATCCGCGGTCAGGGTACCAGCGATAAAATCGCTTGAGGTTCTCGGGGTACGGTGTGCCGGTCAGAATGGTATCTGCCAGTGCCACAGTCAGGACCGAATCATCGGTGAACGTGCAGTGGGGTGAAAACAGTTCAAACGTTTTGGTCTTTATGGGATGCCATTCATAGACTGACCCGATGATATCACCAGCAAGTGCGCCAAGCATAAGAGTCCTCCTTTATTGTGAGGTTATGTCATAATTCACGCTCATGCCCCTAATAAACCTCTCAAGAAAGTGAACAATGAACGGGGAAAAGAGTAAGAAGTCCTGCATGCTGAGTTCCCAGTATTTTCTCAGAACTCAGCACTTTTGTCTTCTCACCTTTCACAACTCACTCTTTTTGCTCTTCTGGTTTTTCCATAAGTACACCTCCACAAAATAAAGGGGCCGTTATTCTTTTGCCCTCTCTCCGCCATTTCCGTAAGCCCCCCTGTCGTAGATCCCGCTCTGCGGGACCAGGGGGAGGTTGGGTGGGGGCAGAAAAACCCTCCCCGCACCCCTCCCTCGCAGGAGGGGCTTAAGAACAAAATCATCAGAGGCGAGAAAGAAAAATGATACCGGTTACCTTTATCATAGACCCCTTTATGGTGTGAAGCGGTAATAAGGGACTTACTGTTTTGCTCTCTTCCCGAGCCCTTTCCATAATTACGAAATAATCTCTCTACAAAAGGTGTGCTGCAGGACTGAAAGTTCAATAAAATGTTTTTTTTCTTTTTTAGCTGAAATGATATGATACGTCTAATGGTATTTTTAGACAAGACGGTACTGCAAATATTTTAGGTGTATTTTCCCCAATAGGAAGGGGAAAAGCGTGGCGCGTGATTCGTGAAGCCTGATGGGTGAAACGTAAAGACGCACCACAAATCACGATACACACCTCCACGCTGCTGAGGAAAATCTCCCGTGCCCGTCACGGATAACTCGACAAGTTTTTAGAAGCGGTGAAAAAAGTATGAGTATCATCGTCGTTGGTGCCGGCGAAATCGGTTACCATGTAGCAAAGCGCCTGTCGTTTGAAAAAAAAGACGTTATTGTCATTGACAGCGATCCTGAAAAAGTTGATCGCGTCCGAGAAACACTTGATGTTGAAGGTATTGTTGCCAGTGGCAGCTCCCCTGAAGCCTTAGAAAATGCACACATTAAAGAGGCTGACCTGTTGATTGCAGTTACGAACAGCGATGAGGTCAATATGGTCTGCTGCCTTATTGCGCATGTTCTGAATAAGGTCACTACAAAGATCGCCCGTATCCGAAATCTCGAATACCTCTATAACCCTGAGCTTTTCAAAAAGGCACAGCTTGCGATTGATCTTATGATCAATCCGGGATTTGAGGCAGTGTCCTCACTGATTACTTTATTGCAGGTGCCGGGTGCAACCGATGTGGTCAGTTTTAACGACGGTGCGGTCAAGTTGATCGGCTGCACGGTCCTCAATCCTCTGTTTCATAAGGGTATTGCACTCTCTGACCTGCATCAGGCAAGCGGTATCGAGGATTTGGTGGTGGTGTCAATCTGCCGCAACGGCACGGTTATTATCCCGCGCGGCAACGACATGATCTGGTATCGGGATTCGATCTACGCCGTTACCGGACACGATCACATCAGCGACATGATGCGCTTTTTTGGGCAGGAAAGCCGTGAAGTAAAAAAGGCAATGATTGTCGGCGGCACCAATGTCGGGCTACTCCTTGCGCGCGAGTTTGAAAAGATGAAGATCGGCACCCGGCTGGTTGAACAGGATGAGGTGCGGTGTGCCCGGCTTGCTGAACAGCTTGACAAGACCATGGTGCTCCATCATCCTGAGGATATCGAAGAACTTCTTTCTGAAGAGAACCTTGCCGGGATTGACCTTTTTGCTGCAGTCACCGAGGATGAGGAGGACAATATCATTTGGTCGCTTTTGGCAAAGCAGAAAGGAGGTGGCAAGGCTGTTGCACTGATCAACAACATGACCTATACCCAGCTCATCTCGCGCATCGGTGTTGATTTTGTCATCAACCCAAACCTTGCTGCCATCAATCGTATTCTTCATTTTATCCGGAAGGGCAAGGTGCTGTCGGTCGCCTCGTTTTATGAGACCAATACCGAAGCCATTGAAGCAGTGGCACTGGAAACCTCAGACATTGTAAACACACCGCTCAAAAATCTTCGGCTTCCCAAACATGCCATTATCGGAGCAATTATCAGGGATGGTACGCTGATTGTTCCCAAGGGCGACACCGTTATTTTACCTAATGACCATGTCATTATCTTTGCGCTTTCAAGCCAGATTCCTCAGATTGAAAAACTGCTGACCGTCAAGATTGATTATTGGTAAGTATGTCATTGACACTCATAGCACGCGTTCAGGGTTTTTTGCTGCTGTTTTTGGGCGGTGCCATGTGCTTCCCGCTGGCGGTTGCTGCGGTGTATCGTGAGGCAGCATGGCAGGCGATGCTGCTTGCTGCTGCGCTTACGATAGGCGCAGGCGGGGGCTGTGTTTTTATCTGCCAGCCGACTGAAAAACAAATTTCCCAGCGGGAAGGATTTGTGATTGTTGCAATCGGTTGGATTATCGCGTCTCTGTTTGGCAGCTTGCCGTTCCTGTTGCACGGGTGCATTGCATCGTTTACCGATGCCTATTTTGAGACAGTCTCAGGGTTCACCACCACCGGCGCCACCGTCATCAGCTATGTTGAGTCGCTGCCACGCACTTTGCTGTTCTGGCGCAGCATGATTCAGTGGCTGGGCGGTATAGGCATCATACTTTTCTCGATTGCCATTCTGCCGATGCTGGGCATCGGCGGCATGCAGCTCTATAAAGCAGAAGTGCCGGGTCCGGTGATTGAAAAAATAAAACCGCGCATCGCCGAGACAGCACGTTCGCTCTGGAAAGTGTATATTCTGCTAACACTTGCCCAGACACTGCTTTTAATGCTCTGCGGCATGGATGTCTATGATGCCCTGTGCCATACCTTCACCACAATGGCAACCGGCGGTTTTTCCACCCGGAATAAAAGCGTTGAAGCCTTCAGCAATCCATGGGCTGAGCTCGTTATTATCGTATTTATGGTCGCTGCGGGCACAAACTTTACCCTCCACTACCGTCTGCTGCACGGCAAAGTTACCAGCTTGTTTCGTGATAAGGAATTTCTGTTTTACCTTGGGGTGCTCTGTGCAGCAACCATATTGCTGACGGGGTCGCTCTGCACAGCGTCGTGCGAAGATATCCTGAGGAGCCTGCGACTTGCCTCGTTTCAGGTTGCCTCGATCATGACTACAACCGGTTACAGTACCTGCAATTTCGATAGCTGGCCATGGTTTGCAAAGTTTCTCTTGCTGGTGCTCATGTTCATCGGCGGCTGTGCCGGTTCGACCGGTGGCGGTATGAAATGTATCCGCATCTACCTGTTGCTGAAGCAGATATACCGCGAACTTTTTTGCATGGTGCATCCAAACGCTGTTGTGGCACTAAAACTTGGCGGCAAGCCGGTTCCCGAAAACGTGCTGCGGTCACTGACACATTTTATCATCGTGTATCTCGTGATTTTTGTCGTGGGTGCTGCAGTCCTTTCGTGGTGCGGCATTGACCTGGTGACCGCGCTGTCTGCTGTAGCAGCAACCCTTGGTAATGTTGGACCCGGCCTTGCCCGTGTCGGACCGTACGAGACGTTTGCCTGGATATCTGTGCCGGGCAAGTGGCTTTTGGTGGTGTTGATGCTGCTGGGCCGCCTTGAGCTTTTCACGCTGCTGCTTCTGCTGCTTCCAGCGTTCTGGAAAAAATAAACCGCTGCTGCTTCGGGTAACGAATACCTATGGATACCCCGCTGTTCATTGATATCCTCTATATCCTTTTTTTGTCGGTGCTCTCACTTTTTGTCTGCAACCGGCTACGGCTCCCCTCGATCGTGGGTTTTCTGGTGGTTGGAATATTGGAGGGTCCCTCAGGGCTGAGCCTTATCTATTCTGTGCATGAGGTTGACCGCATAGCTGAGATGGGCGTGGTCTTTCTCATGTTCACGATCGGTATTGAATTTTCTCTGGCAAGCCTTGTGCGGATTCGACGGCTATTTCTTCTTGGCGGCAGCATACAGACGATTGGCACGTTCCTCGCTGCATGGCTGATATTGAGCAGCGCAGGGCTTGCCCCCCAACAGGCGTTTTTTCTGGGGATGCTGATAGCGCTGAGCAGTACCGCGATTGTACTTCGGCTGCTGCAGCAGCGGGGCGAAATTGATACACCGCATGGTCGTATGGCGCTGGCTATTCTGATTTATCAGGATTTGCTCGTCATCCCGATGATGCTGGTTGTGCCGTTCCTTGCCGGCAATGTCGTGTTTGACAGCCGCGCTGCCGTGTGGTTTGCGGTCAAGGCACTTGGCTGTATTGCGCTGGTCATTGCCGCTGCCCGGTGGATGCTGCCCGGTGTGCTGCACCAGATATCGCGCACGCGTGATCCGGAACTCTTCTTTATTTCCATTGTGTTTTTGGTGCTTGCAATTGCTTATATAACCTATAGTGTCGGTTTGTCTCTTGCATTTGGTGCTTTTCTTGCGGGGCTCATTCTTTCAAGTTCTCCGTACGGGCAGCGCGCGCTGGGCAACATCATGCCGTTTCGCGACCTCTTTATGAGCTTTTTCTTTGTATCAGTCGGGATGCTGCTGAGCCCCGATGTCTTGCTTGCCCATCCCGTGACGGTTGTTGGCGGTACCATAGCACTCTGCTGTGTTAAGTTTTTGATAGTGGTCGGAGCCGCACTGCTGCTGAACATGCCGTTGCGCTCAGCAATGCTCTGCGGCATTGCGCTGGTGCAGGTCGGTGAATTCAGTTTTGTTCTTGCCCGAACCGGTTTGCAGGCAGGCATTTTGTCGCCAGAGCTTTTTCAGCGTTTTTTGGCTGTTTCAATTCTTTCCATGCTGGTGACGCCACTGCTTATTGCTGCTGGCGAAACCGCGGTGCGCCGTGCACTACTCCTGCCGTTTCCTGAGCGGATCAAAACAGGGACGTTTGCTGGAACGCCGCCGGCACAACTGGTTGATCATGTGGTGATCATCGGGTTTGGACTCGGCGGCAGGCATATCGCTGATGCGGCAGATGCAGCGCATATTCCGTATGTGGTGATTGACACCAATCCCGAAACCGTGCGGGCAGAACAGGCTACTGGTCGTCGCATTTACCACGGTGATGCAACCTGTGAACCGATTTTGACCCACGCCGGAATCCAAAGCGCCCGCATTGCAGTGGTAGCTATTTCAGATCCGGTCGGCACGAACCGGGTAGTTGAGCAGGTACGATTGCTCAACCCGCGGATTCATATCATTGTCAGGGTCAGATATTTTGCTCAGTCAGAAACCCTGCTCCGGCTCGGTGCCGACGAAGTTATCCCCGAGGAGTATGAGGCTTCGATTGAGATTTTTACCCGTGTACTACACAAGTATCTTGTGCCGCGAGAGGAAATTGAAGCCATGGTAAACAGCGTCAGGGAACGCGGCTATCAGATGCTTCGCTCAGCCTTACCGATCAAACCTGCCATGCACGACCTTGATCTGTATCTGTCTGGTATGGAAGTACGGGTGATGCGCGTGCAGGAAGGTTCAAATGCCATTGGCAGGACGCTTGCAGAGCTGAACCTGCGCAAGGATTACGGTATTACGGTGCTGGCAATCAATCGGCAGGGAGAAAAGATCTCACTGCCTGACGGTGATGAACGGTTTGCAGCAGGCGACAATGTCGTGCTCCTGGGCATGCCCGACCTCTTGGTGTTTGCTGACACCATTTTTAGCTCACCCCCCAAACCTGACACCGGTCAGTAACAGGCATCCCGTCAGTACGTTGCATCGGCATACTCAACCCAGCCGCCGGCAGTAACCAGCGCTCGTTCAAACGGTGCAAGTTTAAACGGAATCGTTTCAACGTTTCCACCAGCAGTCACGGTCAGTATTGTTGACGGAAGATCAATGGCAATGGTGGGAGTGGTGCCTGCATACCGTGCAAACAAGCGGTCAACAACAGGTGCAGACAGTTCAATCGCGAGCATGCCGCAGTTAAACATGTTTTGTCTGAAGATGCGGGCAAAACTCGGTGCGATGACCGTGGTGATGTCGTTGATTTCAAGCGCCCATGCTGCATGTTCACGGGAGGAGCCGCAGCCAAAATTCTCTCGCGCAACAATGACCCGTTTGCCTGCGATGTCCCGCAGCGGATCAAAGCCCTGAAGCTTCAGATCCTCAAGCAGATGCGGCTGCAGTGCCTGTTTGGTAATTTCAGTCAGATATTTTGCCGGGATGATTTCATCGGTATTGATGTTTGCTCGGTCAAGAAACAGGGCTTTGCCGCCAAACTGCTTCATGGTCTGCCTCCGGTGTATAAGGGCGAATTGGTGATGTGCCCGGCGATCGCTGTGGCTGCAGCAGTGGCTGGGCTCATCAAGTGCACCATACCACCTCGCCCCATACGACCATAAAAGTTTCTGTTGGTGGTTGCAGCACAGACTTCGCCTTCGGCAAGAACACCATTGCTCATGCCGAGGCATGCGCCGCAGCTCGGGTTGGTAATGCAGCACCCTGCATTGGCAAATACCTCCAATATCCCTTCAGCAAGCGCCTGTCGGTATACCTGAGGGGTTGCCGGCGAAATAATTGCCCGAACCCGTTCGTGAATTTTTTTGGCGCGCAACACCTGCGCCACAATGCGGAGGTCTTCGATCCTACCGTTGGTGCATGAGCCGATATACACCTGATCAACCGGTGTACCTTCAAGCTCGCGCACGGTGGTAACGTTGTCGGGCGAGTAACCGACGGTGACCAGCGGCTCAAGGGTGCTGGCATCAACCACCATCGTCTGCGCATAGTNNGCATCAGGATCTGAGATAATGGTCTGGTAGTGCTCAAGTGCTTGTGCAGGTGACGCGAAGTCATGCTGGATAAACTGCCACAGATACGCAACGGTCTTTTCATCAGGATAACAGATACCGCAGGTAGCACCTGCTTCTATTGCCATGTTGCAGAGCGTCATGCGCGATTCCATGCTGAGGCTGTCAATGCATGGTCCGGCAAACTCCATGACCATGTTGGTTGCGCCATTGACCCCAATTTTTGAAATGATGTACAAAATCAAGTCTTTTGCAAAGGTGCCCTGCGGCAAATGCCCGTTGACAGTAATGCGCAGGGTGCGCGGCTGCTGGAAGGCGCAGACGCCTTTTAAGATACCGACCTCAAGATCAGTCGTGCCGACACCAGCGCCGAACGCTCCAAAAGCTCCATAGGTGCAGGTGTGCGAATCACCCATGATAATGGTCATGCCCGGCCGTACAAACCCTTGCTCAGGAAACAGCGCATGGCATACCCCGTTTCTGCCGATGTCAAAAAAATCCTTGATGCCATGACGTCGTGCCCAGTCACGCAGTATTTTCCCCTGCAGAGCGGTCGCTGAATCTTTTGCAGGACTGACATGATCAATGACGGCTTTTATTTTTGACGGGTCAAAGACCCGATCTTTGCCCCGTGCGACAAGGTCGGCGATTGCAGTTGGCGTGGTAATTTCATGGCAGAAAACTGCATCAAGCCGCAGGACAAACGTGCCGGGAAATGGCTCATCAATGCAGTGCGCATCAAAAATTTTTTCTGCAATGGTTTTTCCCATACACAACTCCTCTGAGCTCACAGCGCTCTCTGAAACGTCTCACCTACATACTTTTGTCTGGAAGGATTGTCAAGAGATGAAAATAGCCTTTGAGGGGAACTCTATCAAGCATGAAGAAGAATTCTTTGCCGTTCAAAATGAGACGTTAGCGCAAAAAAAAGGAATCTCCTCGCCCTCGAGGGGAGAGAATTGAGGTGAGGGTGATACTCTATGGGTCCGTGTATCGTACTGCGTGAAGCGTGATGCGTGTCTCGTGGTTCGTCAGCAAAAGTTTTCGCTCTGCGCACAACGAACCACGAGGCATGCTCACTGCTTTTTGCCTTTACCATACCTCCCCTTCGCAGGGGAGGCTTTTTCTTTTTTACCCCTCCTGCAAGGGAGGGGTTGGGGGAGGGCTTTTTTGCCCCCATCAAGCCTCCCCCTGGTCCCGCAGAGCGGGATCTACGACAGGGGGGGCTTACTTTTAGCTTTTTTAATTCAACTCCTTATCATACTTGCGCTACACTCTTCATGTGCTGAAGAGAAACATGATGACAAAGAAAAGGATTTGACAGAAAACTGGTTATCGAAAGAGTTTTTGAAAGATACTGGGAGAGCTTTTTTTATGTGATTTTAAAAACCGCTCAAGCTGCTTTTTGCCGCTGCCTTCTATCTGCACAAATTCAATACCAACCAGATACATAAACTCAGGCGTATCCCGTGCAATATCATACCAGCACACCTCACCCAGTGCTCGAAAAACCTCTTCGTCAGGAAACAGTTTGATTTCCATACGCAGCCGGTTCTCACGCGCTCCGGGAGGACCTGACAGCAGATTGAGCCCTTCAGCCCCGATGCTTCGGGTTTCAAGACAGATGCCCTGTTGAGAAAGGTTGCGGCACTGCATTTTCAGCGGCTTCAAATCCTGCAGCAGGTCTTCAGTACTGATGATGACAACCGTAACCTCCAGCGGAACCTCAAGGCGTTGGCATTTTCTTTTTTCAAGACCCGTGCCCATGGTAATACGCGGTGGTTATTCCAGTGTATCAGGAATTGGGTGCACTGCGTTGCTTGATTCTGGCAATAATATCGGATGTGGAAACGCCGTCCATGAGCGGAATCGCAAAAACCTTGCCACCAGCAGCCTCAACAACATCTCTGCCGATAATGGCATCTGGTGTCCAGTCACCTCCTTTGACGAGCACGTTGGGCATGAGTTCCGTGATGATGCGGAGCGGGTCGGGTTCATCAAAGAAGGTCACAAAATCTACTGCTTCAAGCCCTGCAATAACTTTAACCCGCTGCTCGAGTGGCACAATCGGTCGTTCAGCACCTTTCAGCGTACGAACCGACGCATCGCTGTTGAGCGCAACAACCAAAATATCGCCTTCGGCACGTGCCTGCTCAAGCAATTGCACATGTCCTGCATGGAGCACATCAAAGCAGCCGTTGGTAAAGACAATCCGGAGACCGTTGTGCTGCAGAGAACGGAGCAGCGGACGCAGCTCGTCAACGGTTTTGATTTTATCCTTTAGTCTTCGAGGCTGATACACCGCAGCACCTCAGCATAGGTTGTTCGTCCCTTCAAAATTTTTAGCACCGCATTTTCAACCAGTGTTTTCATGCCTTCCCGATGTGCAGCTTTTTTGATGACATCGGCAGGAGCTTTTTCCTCAATCAGTTTTTTTATGGTATCGGTGACGCGCAACACCTCAAACACACCCTCTCTGCCGAGAAAACCGGTCTGACGGCACTGCAGACACCCCCGCCCCCGCTTTATGGCAACCGGATTCTCAGAAGTTTGCGTGAGGGTGATACCGAGGGAAGTGAGTTCATCGGGAGCTAAGGTTACGGTTTCGCTGCAGTTCGGACAAATGGTACGCACCAGGCGCTGGGCAACAACACCCAGCACGGTGGAGCTTATCAAAAAAGGCTCGATCCCCAGATCCATGAGCCGGGTCACCGCAGATGCAGCATCATTGGTATGCAGGGTGCTCAGCACCAGATGCCCGGTCAGTGCAGCCTGTATGGCGTTGCGGGCGGTCTCCTGGTCGCGGATTTCACCGATCATGATGATGTCAGGGTCTTGGCGCAGAATGTTGCGCAGGATGGATGAAAACGTGATGTCCACTGCTGGCTGCACGGCAATTTGATTGTAGTCCTCGCAGACCATTTCGATCGGGTCTTCAACCGTGGTGATGTTTTTCTCTGGCGAGGCAAGAAATTTCAGGGAAGAATACAAGGTGGTGGTTTTTCCGCTACCGGTCGGTCCGGTCACCAGAAGAATGCCGTAGGGCTTTTCCAAAAAAGAGCGGTAGTGAATCAAATCGCTTGAGGTGAATCCAAGCTTTTCGAGGTCCTGAAACAGAATTTCAGGCTTCAGCAGCCGCAGCACTACCTTCTCACCAAAGGCAACCGGGACCGTGGAAACCCGTATTTCAACGTTTTGCGTCTCGTCAACGATTTTGATGCGACCGTCCTGCGGTCTGCGTTTTTCCGCGATATTCAGACGCGCCAGTGACTTAATGCGCGACACGACTGCCTGATACACCACCAGTGGCATGGAGTAGGTGGTATAAAGAATGCCGTCAATACGGAGCCGGACAATGCCTTTTTCGCGTTTGGGCTCAAGATGAATGTCGCTTGCGCGCTGCTCAAATGCTGAGCGGAAGAGATGATCAACAGCGTTTTGCACATATCGGTCGGTTGTCTCGTTTTCACTGGCACTTGCAAGCTTTGCATACTGCTCGAGGTTGCCAATATCCACCAGCGGCGTCACCAGCTCACGCTCTGCCATGACGATTGATTTTTTGAACCCGTAAAACTCCCGAATCAGCTTGATAATGTCTGATTTTGTGCTGACAACCGGTTTAACCTTGAGCTTCTGAATGTTAGCAATATCCTCGAGCACATCTTTATTCATCGGATCAACCATAGCGACCAGCAGTTCTCCGTTTTCCACCGCAATCGGCACCGCAAGGTTTCTTATGGCAAACGCCCGTGACACGGTTCTGGTGACAATATCAAGATCAAGCTCAAGAGGGTCTATTTTTTTGAAGGGAAGTCCGAGTGCCGCAGCAATATCGCGCATAACCGTTTCTTCGGTTAACAGTGTCGTGTCTGTCCGCTGGTCACGAAGGTTTAAGGAAACAATGATATCAACCGGCGTGATGGTGAATTGATCGTGGCTCCCCTTGAGATTATGTAGTTTTTTGAGCTTTTTGACCTGTTCATGCTGCCGGGAGAGGATGAGGCTGTGCTGCTCGCATGAGACTGCGCCACAGGCAAGCAGCAGGTCACAGACGTCTTTGAGGTCAAGTTTCTTTTTCATCGGTGCGGAGGATATGCGGTATGACGGTATCAGAGAATATATTGTTTTCAAAAAAAGTCAAACCGTAAAAAGCGGTCCGGCACCACTGGCTAATTCCACGAACCGTGCCAGCATTTGAGGGAAATGTTGCCTGCGGTTGTGGCACCCACAACACAGGTGTCCTGCTGCTGATTTTGGAGATAAATGTATCCGCTGTTGCTACTGATAATCCCGCGGGGATTAAAAACAATCCTGTTGCTGTTAAAGGAGATGCCGTCAGCAGGAAACTTTGTTCCTGCCGGTCGTGTTGCACGTCCATGCCCGAAACTGATGCCCGGGGCAAGGGGAAAGGTGCCCAGCGTGTCAATACTGTAGCACCTTGCTGTTGTGTTGAAACGAACAGTTATTTTTTGATTCTTTTTCACGGCAAGTGATCGCGATACACGCAGGTGGCTGCAGAGCTGCCGTGCTGTCTTTCGCAAGTGGTAGCTGGGCAGTGCTGCAACGAGCGTTGGCGTAACTACACTGCAAAGAATAACAATCACGGCACCAACAACCATGAGCTCGATAAGAGAAAAACCCCGTTGACGTCCCTTCATGGCAAAGCCCTCCTTTTTCTGCAATGCCTGTTTTCAAGAACACGCAACATGATCTTGCTGAATCAAAAAGAGGGATTGCGGGGGTAATGTTTCGGTGCGGCAAAGCCGATGCCGGCAGGCGCGCGCAACAGCGTATCCGGCTGCCATCATTTCACAACCCTCCTTTTGTTTTGAAACGGCGGCAAGCGCGATGAGGGAAACATAACGCAGGCGTGTAAAAAATTCAACAAAAAAGCCCCCGGTGAGGGAGCCTTTTTATATACTGGGTAGATTTTTACATATAAAAGT
>JGI24188J35168_1000237_pt1 | contig 31121 bp, 31 predicted proteins | sample YNPBryantNP2012_FD_35168 | JGI IMG/M metagenome (IMG submission 35168) | reverse complement strand
TGGCCACTTACCTACTGAGTATCCAGGAGAAACTCAAAATCGGGAGAATCACCCCCTACCAACTCCAACTGAATTTCAACACTGGAGGTTGACAGTGCCAGTTGAGAGGCCAAATTTGACAGATACAAAGGTTTCATCTATGCTAGGAATTTATCGAGGATACGGAGAGGGAATTCCATCTTGGGCTGGGATGACACCATGAAATGGACATCGATCGCGCGATTTGGTCTTGCGATCTCAATGGGATTGGCTCTGGCCTCGTGCTCCATGGATAAACCCATCCAACCTCCCAAGGGCAGGACAGCAGAGGAGCTCTACAAGCAGGGGACCTCGCAGCTCGAGCAGAAGAACTACAAGCAGGCACTCGAGAACTTTTACAAGCTCAAATACGACTTTCCATCTGAGGCCGCAGCGGTCATGGCAGACCTAAAGATAGCCGATGCCCATTATGCCAACAAGGAGTACACCGAGGCCATAGAGGCCTACGAGGAGGTCAGGAAGACACATCCCGCAAGTCCTTACATCCCATACGTCATATATATGCTGGGCATGTGCCACTATAACAAGAGCCTGAGTGTGGACAGGGATCAGACGGAGACGGAGAAGGCCCTCACGGAATTTCAGTACCTTCTCACCCACTTCTCCCACACACCTTATGCTTACGATGCCCACGAAAAGGCCCAGGAGTGCCTGAAGAAGCTATCGGATCACGAAGTCTATGTTGGGGATTTCTACTACAAGATGGGCAAATATGGGGCTGCCATCCAGAGGTATGAGGCCGCAATAGCCAAGTATCCCACAGTGCCCCTTGCCGAGGAGGTTCTCTTCAGATTGGCCGAGGCATACCAGGAGACAAAACAACCTGAGAAGGCAGCCAAGACCCTGAAAGTCCTATTGCAGCAATACCCGAAAGGTAAGTATGCTTCCAAGGCTCAGAAGCTCCTCGAGGGAGAACTGGCTCATGTGGCCTCATCGGGTGACTTGCCCAGGGAAGCAACCCCTTCTCCTCCGTCCAGGGCCCAGGAAGAGCCCAAAAGGCAGATGGAGGCCTCAGCTCCCATCTTTTTGGGAGAAAAGGAAGCGCCATCCGAGCCTGCCAAGATAAGACCTGAAGCGCCCAGAGCAGAGGAGCCGAGAAAAGAGGTCGAGCTCCAGACAGGGCCAATAGCTCAAGTCTCTTCCTCGGCCCCCCAATGGCCCAAGGGGCCCAACATGGTTAGGGAGGAAAAAAGGGAGGAGTTCGAAAGGTCCGAAGACGGCCTGAAGGACAAGGGAGACCCATCCCAGATTCAGGATTCGGGGAGGAAACCGGAACCGGATAGGGCTTCCACCCCAGAGCCATCCAAGGGAAGTGAACCTGTGAAGATGGAGGTTGGACTGGCTCCGGCTGCCCCAGAGGAATCTCCTTCGGTTGGTGGTGAGAAAAAGACAAAGGATACAAGTTCAGGGTCGGCAAAAGGGGAGGCAGTGGGATTCGGAGAGCTGAGAAGCGATAAGCCCATCAACATAACTGCCGACAGAATGGATGCCTTTCAGAAGGAGAACAGGGTGATATTCGAGGGAAATGTTGTTGTTCAACAGGAGGAGACTTTCCTCTATGCCAAGAAGATAATTGCGGACATGGCTCCCCAGAAGGAAGGCGGTGGCATAAAGAAGGTTGTGGCCTTGGAGAACGTGAGAATAACCCAGAATGACAGGGTGGCAACTTGCGACAGGGCAGAGTTCGACAATGTCACGAGGACAATCGAGCTCCATGGCAATCCCAAGATCTGGCAGGGCAAGGACTGGATTGACGGGCAGAAGGTAACGGTGCAATTGGACCAGGAGAAGATGACCGTTGTCGGGACACCTGATAAGAGGGTGTCCGCGGTCTTGCATCCCAAGCCTCAGAGGAAAGAGGACGAATCCGGGCAGAAAGCCGAGGCATCCTCTCCCGAGAGGCGGAAGATGATCGCATCTTTCGCGCCAACCGAGGCTGAATCGAAGGCCTCCAAGGGGCAAGCCAAGGCCGATAAGCCAAAGGGAAAGACCCATGAGGACAAGGGTCCGGAACCCCAGGGACATGAAAAAGGCGAGNCCCCCTCGACCCCGNCCCCGGAGACTCCGAGGCCCCAGGCCCTTGCCATTTCCACAAAGGCGGTTGCAGCCGAGGAAGAGGCAGCTAGGATAGCGGCAAAGGCTCCAAGAGGCCAGGAGTCCTCCTCATCCCAGGTCAAGGGGGGGGAGGCCAAGAAAGAGACCAAAGCTCAAGAGCCTGAGCCCCTGGAGAGGTTTCTGGAGAAGTGGAGGAGGGCCTGGGAGTCCAAGGACATAGAATCCTACATGTCCTTTTACTCCAAGAAGTTCAAATCCGGCTCCATGGACTGGAATGGTTGGAGGAACTACAAGGCCAATACCTTCAAGAAGACTGGCACCATAAAGGTGGTGATAGAGTCCGTCCAGTCCAGGAAGGTGGGCGAGAAGGTTCAGGTCTCATTTGTCCAGAGATATAGCGCTGACAAACACTCGGACTATGGTATCAAGGAGTTGGTGATAGTCAAAGAGGAAGGCCAATGGCGCATTGTGGCCGAAGGCTGGAGGCCCATTAAGGAGAAATCCTCTTGAAGGACGGGGGGAGACGATGAGCCATTTTCCTTGGTGGTACTTGGTTGTGGCCGCCCCAGGTGCAACGGGGCGATGGAGCCTGGTGGATCTCATAAGGGATTCGGGAACGGAAGTCTGGATGGTATTGCTGATTCTCTTGGGCTTCTCGGTTGTGTCCTGGGCGGTCATAGCATCCAAAATAATGCTTCTCAGGAAGACCAAGAGGGAGACAGAGGCCTTCTTCAGGTCCTATGAGCAACAGCCCACCTTCTCGGCCATTTACAAGGACATAGAGGCCCAGGAGTTGCATTCCAATCCCTTCGCCGCCATATTCCTCAAGGGGTATAGGGAACTTTTGAGAATATCCGCCTCTCCCCAAGGCGCGAGGGCCCAGGAGCAGGGGGTGAGGGAGCCGGCTAGGCTGGCTGTGGAGTGGACGGGCCTGGAGAGCGTGGAGAGGGCAGTGAGGCAGGAAGGGGCCTTTCAGGTGCACAGGTACGAGAGGGCCCTGGGTTTTCTGGCCACAACGGGAAGCACAGCCCCCTTTGTGGGCCTTTTCGGGACGGTCCTGGGGATAATCCGCTCCTTTCACGAGATAGGTATGAGGGGGTCCGCTTCCCTGGCAACAGTGGCTCCTGGGATATCAGAAGCACTGGTTGCGACAGCAGCCGGCCTTGCAGCGGCAATACCGGCAGTGGTAGCGTACAACTACTTCGTCCAGAGGATCAGGGGGATCGCCTCTGAGATGGATCAGTTCATCACTGAGTTCCTGAACCTCGTACAGAGACAGCTGAGACCGTCCGTTACCCGTTCTTCTGGGGGATCAGTGGGCGAGGAGGCGAGGCGTCAATCCCTCAAGGGGTGAGGAGGAAACCACATGCCTGCTCCAACACAGCGAATCGGCACCATGATGTCGGAGATAAACGTCGTGCCCCTGGTGGATGTAGTCCTGGTCCTCTTGATAATATTCATGATAACTGCCCCCATGTTGCAGACCGGGGTCGACGTGGATCTTCCCAAGACCACGACCAAGCCAATGCCCACCGAGGAGGAAAGGGTGGTCGTGACCCTCACCAAGGAGAAGAAGATATTCGTGGACAAGTACGAGGTGCCACCGGATCAGTTGAAAGAGAGGATGAAGGCAATCCTGGAAAGGAGGGTCAACAGGGAAGTCTTCTTGCGGGCCGACCAGGCCCTCCCGTATGGAGAGGTCATGGCCTTGATGGCCACCTTGAGGGAGGCTGGTGTGGAGAAGTTGGGGATGGTGACTGAACCCCTGGAGGTGAAAAGGCATTGACTGGGGCGGGATCCTGGGGGGAAAGGGAGAGAGGAGGCCATCCATCTTGGCACTGGATGGTCCTCATCTCCTTGGCCATTCATGCAGTGGGCATTGCCCTGGTTGCAGGACTGGAGAAGTATCTCCCCAGGAGATCTCTTGAGTTGAATGCCATCTCGGTGCGGTTGGTTGGCTCTGTGCCAGGGCCTGCTCTCACCGAGAGCTCGAGCAAAGGGGCAAGGTCCTCCGAAGCCCCATCAGGGGTCAAGGTCCAGGAGGAGGCTCCCAAGGCCTCTTCCAAGAAGGTTCCCATCCCGGTACCCCAGGCCGAGAGAAAGGCCGTCAGCATCCAGCCCACGGAGATGAAAACTCCGGAGAGATCCCAACCCACCCCCATTCCAGAGGAAAAGGGGACCCAGAAGAAGGGTGAAGGTGGCACTCAAGGCGTTTCCCCTTCTGGCTCAGGCCCAAAGGTGGCAGCGACTCAGCAAGGAGGCGGTGGAGGAGGCACTCTCAGCCCGGAAGAGGCCAGGTATTTGCAAATGCTCCAGGAAAGGATAGAGGAGAGCTGGCGGGCTTATGTGCCAGCGGGAGAAGGGGGGGTTCTGGGTGAGGTGAGAATCCAGATATCCCGCGATGGGAAAATACGGGAGCTCACGTTCCTCAAGGGATCGGGAAAGAGCCATGTGGACTCTTCCATAGTCAGTGCCTTGAACAAGGTCGTCCTCCCACCACCTCCTCCTACACTGGCAGAAAGGCCCCTCATCCTGCGTTTCTGGCCCTCAGGGCCTGGAAAGAGCTGATGACATCTCCCGGGGGAGGATTGATGTGAGACGTAGATCTAGGTGGACCTCTTTTGCAGTGGGATTAACTTTGATCCTGTCCACTGGGTTCGTGGCAGAAGCCCAGGTCGTCGTGGACATATTCGGTCCTGCGATTCCCAGATTTCCCATATGCGTTTTCCCCTTCAAGGCACAGGGCTCGGATGCGACCCAAGGCTCCCAAGAAGCCATGCGGATCCTCACTCAGGATTTGAGGATCTCAGGATTCTTCGAGGTGCTGGATCCCTCCAAGGCCCTCTCCGATCCCTTCAGGCAGGGATTCGAGCCCAAAGACGTGGACTTCGATGCCATCAAGCTACTAGGTGCTGACATAGTGGTGGGTGGAAAAATGGAATTGGAAGGGGGAGGTCTTAGGTGGGAGGCGCGGCTTTACGATCTGCCCCAGAGGAGGATGGTCTTCGGGAAGGTATACAGGGGCAGTGCCAATGATCTCGCCTTGATGGTCCACAAGTTCGTCGACGAGATAATCAAGTATTACACGGGTGAGCCTGGAATCTTCCAGACCAAGATCGCCTTCATATCCAGCAGGAGTGGGGCTAAGGAACTTTACGTGATGGATGCTGACGGAGAAAATCCCAGGCAACTGACCCAGGACAAGAACCTGGTCCTCTCTCCCAAGTGGTCTCCGGATGGCAGGGAGATAGCCTTCATTTCTTACGTGGGAGCTGGTGCCCATCTGTTCTCCTTGGAGCTCAATGGAATGAGGCGAAGGGTCATATCGGCAAGGGAGAACATGAACGGCCCTGGGGCTTGGTCTCCTGATGGGAAGAGGATATGCACCACTTTGAGTATCCAGGGGAACCCCGAACTGTATCTCTTGGACACATCCGGAAACATCCTCCAGAGGCTCACTCAACATCCGGGAATAGATGTCTCCCCGAGCTGGTCTCCAGATGGTAGGTCAGTGGCATTCGTATCGGACAGGGCAGGGGGCCCCCAGATCTTCATTCTGGATGTTGCGAGCGGGCAGGTGAGAAGGCTCACCTTCGAGGGCAGGTACAACACCGAGCCTGCTTGGTCGCCAAGGGGTGACAGGATAGCTTTCTCGGCTCTCCTCAATGGGGCCCACAAGATCTGCAGTATAAGGCCCGATGGAAGGGACCTGGTTCAGCTCACAGACGGTCCTGGCAACGACAATTCCCCGAGCTGGTCACCGGATGGCCGGTACCTGGCCTTCAGCTCCACAAGAGCCGGGGGCTCTCAGATTTTCATAATGCTGTTCAATGGTCAGAACCCAGTCCAGATAACGAGGATGCCGGGGGAGCAAAGCCTTCCTTCTTGGTCTCCCTGGATGACGGAGAAGTGATCCTGGGCAGGGTCCTTGACACGAGGGCTTCAGGAAAAGGACAATACATGGTCGGATCCCATGAGGATCTGACTTGCAGGAGGTAGAGGAGATGATGGGAAAAAGGAGTTTGAGGTTCATTTTGTTCTTGGGGCTTGTGGTGCTTCCTCTTATGGGTTCGGGCTGTGCCAAGAAGGCCGTCCAAGGGGAGGAGACTGCGGTCTCGCCTGCTGAGGTGAGGCCAGCGGATAGGCCCGGTGCAGGACTTGGGCCGGGAGGAAGGCCCCTCGAGGAGACGCTCACTGCAGAGGAGAGAAAGAGGAGAGAGGCCGAGGCAGCCTTCACCAACGAGGATATACACTTCGATTTCGACAAGTACGATCTGACTCCCACGGCGAGGGAGATCCTGGCGAGAAAGGCCTATTTTCTCAAACAATATCCCACTGTGAAGATCCTNATAGAGGGCCACTGCGACGAGAGGGGAACCGCCGAGTACAACTTGGCCCTGGGAGAGAGAAGGGCAAATGCTGCCAAGCAATATCTTGTTCAGCTTGGCATCTCAGAGGACAGGATCTCCACCATCTCTTACGGGAAGGAGAGACCACTGGATCCCCGTCACAACGAGGAGGCATGGGCCAAAAACAGGAGGGCCCACTTTGTGATCGTCTCCAGGTGAGGGGCTGATCCTGTCTAGGCGGATGGTCCGGGATCAGCGGGAGAGGACAGATGAAGATCGTCACTATCTGTGGCCTGGTGGGTCTGGGGGCCTTGTCCCTCTGGGGATGTGCCACGGAGGGGGACTTCAGGGCTTTTCAGGCAGAGGTGAGGAGGGAGCTGGCCCAGCAGGATCAGGTCCTGAGGGATCTCAAGAGAAGGTTCGAGGATCAGCAATCGGAGCGCTCGAGAATAGCGAAACAGGTTGCTGATCAAGGGGCGGAGGTGAGCGCCCTCCAGAGGGAGGTCGCAGCGCTGAGGGGACAGCTCGAGAGCCTCGCCCAGAAGGGGGGTCCTGGGGAGGACCTGCGAAAGAGCCAAGCGCAGATGAGGCAAGAGCTCGATGCCCTCAAAAGGGCCCTGGAGCAGCTGGGTGCCACTGTCCCGGCCGCAACCGCCCCTCCAATGGCGTCACCCGCTCCCCCTTCTCCAGCCCCGGCCACGCCGGAAAAGGCCGAGGACCTGTACAAGGTCGCGATGATGAGATTCGAGGAAGGGGACAATCTCAAGGCAAGGGAGGGCTTTCAGGCCATCCTGAGCAAGTTTCCCCAGTCGAATCTAGCTGACAACGCTCAGTTCTGGATAGGTGAATGTTACTTCAGGGAAGGGAATTTCAAGCAGGCGATTCTGGAGTACGAGAAGGTCATATCCCAGTATCCCAAGTCTCCTAAGGTTCCAGCAGCCCTCTTCAAACAGGGCATGGCGTTCGAGAAACTGGGCGATCTGGAAAGCGCCAGGTATCTCTATTCCAAGGTGACCAAGGACTATCCGGACAGTGAACAGGCCAGAATGGCTGAGATGAGGCTCAAGAACATCCCCTGAGATCCAAATANGGGGAAGGGCCTCGANTCCCTTTATCCAGAAGCCCGCACGAAGATATTCCTCGCCAGGTCCGCATCCAGGGCTATGGTGGTCTCGCCAACCTGGATCACATAACTGGGGTGGCGCTGTTTGAGTCTCACAGAGGTTCCCGGTATGACCCCTAGAGAGCTCAACTGGTGGAGCCTGGAGCGGTATTTCGGTGTGATGAAGGTTATGGTCCCCGCCTGCCCCACGGGCAAGTCCGAAAGGGGCCTCACGAGGGGGACCACCTCCTTCGTGAATTTCTGGCAACACGGCCCAGGGGGTATGGGCTTTCCATGGGGACAGGTCTGGGGATGACCCAAGAATGTGCATATGCTCTCTGTGGCATCGGAACTCAGAATGTGCTCGAAACGACAGGCGTCGTCCTCAACTTGCTCAGGGCCCATATCCAGTACGTCGTGAAGGAGCCTCTCGGCCAACCTGTGGCGCCTCACTATCTGGGAGGCTAGTTTCTCCCCCTCCGGTTCGAACCTGAGGCGCTCTCCTTCTATCCTTATCCAGTTGTTCTCCATGAGGGAGAGAAGGAGGTGGGATGCCTCGCTCTCCCCTAGGGCCTCTTTGACCTTTTCCACCCGGTCCTTTCCCTCTTCCATGAGAGTCCAAAGGGTCTCGAGATACTCCTCCAGTCTCTGTTCCTCTTCCATGGAGAGCAGAGGACCAGGGCCGTCTTTTCTCCCGTGTCTGTGCCTGTGTCTGTATCTCATGTCCTCCGACCACCTGTTTCCCAATGGTCTTGGCCTGGAGTGGCAGCCCCCTCGGGATCGTGCTCCTCAGGCCTTGTGGTGAAATCTGTTCCAGATCCTCTTCACCCATTCCACCAGAGAGGATTCCTCCACGAATCCGTAACCGCAGTGGGGACAGCAGATGACCTTCTGGCACTTTCCCCTGCCCAGTGGACATCCAGAGCAGGCCTTGGCCTCCTTTGCCGAGAATCTGAAACCACACAGGGGGCATTGAATCTCGTCCGTCATAGTCTCCACCCCGTATGTCGGAGCAAAGCCGCCAGTATGCCTCCCACTGCGAAGGCCACTGGGAATATCACCCCCAACATAACGAGAGCTGTCCTCCATCCCCTCTCCTTGGCTATGAGGAGGAGGTTCGCCACACATGGAACGAAGAGGGTTATGGTGACAAGGCTCACCAGGATCTGATGGGAATCCATGAGGCCATCCCTAGCCAGACTGTAAAGGCCCGCTGCCCCATAGTCTCTCCTCAGAAATCCCACTAGGAACGCCTCCGTTGCCCTCTCAGGGAGCCCCAGCCAGGATACCACAACGGGGCGACCCAGCCTTTGGATGAGGGAAAGGAGCTCCAGCTTGTCAAGCAAAAACAGGATGAATGTGGCCAAGATGAAAAGGGGGACCGCCTCCCTCAAGTACCATTCCACCCTGGCCAGGGTCTTCATCAGGATATTCTTGAGCTGGGGCACCCTCATGGGAGGAATCTCCAACACAAAGGCTCCCTCCTCCCCTGGGAGGACCTTCGAGGCCCCATAGCCCACGAAGACCATTGTCCCGAGCACGACCCCGGCCCACAAGAGCACCGCCTTGTGGGATAGACCTCCCAGCATGCCAAGTATTACCCCGAGCTGAGCGGAGCATGGAACTCCAAGGGCCAGAAGCAAGGTCACCAGGATCCTCTCCCTCCTCGTATCCAGAATTCTGGCTGTGAGGGTGGCCATGGTGTCGCATCCCAGTCCCAGGAGCATGGGCAGGACCGCCTTTCCACTGAGCCCGACCACCCTGAATGTTCTGTTGGCGAGGACTGCAAGCCGAGGCATGTATCCCGAATCCTCCAAGACCCCAAATGCCAGGAAAAAAGTCCCGACGATGGGCAAGACTATGGCGAAGGCATAGGTGAGGCCCATGCTCACCATCCCATATTGGCCCACTAGGGCATCCCTGAAGAGCTCCACAGGGATCCAGGAAACCATGTAGTGCGCCAAGGGCACAATGACCTTCTCAAAGACCTCTTCCTCCATTAGGTCAACAAGAATCCCGGCCCCCACATAGCCCACAAGGAAGTAAAGGGCCAAAAGGACCATGGCCAAGATCGGCAAACCCCAAACAGGATGCATGCAGATGTCCCCGAGGCGCTCCGAGAGCTTGCCCGGAGGGGGAGGTTCTTTCTCGAGCACCTCCTCAACTATCTCATCCACCCTGGCAAGCCTCTGCCTGTTGATGACGTAGGCCAATGGTTCTCCGTAAGCCTTCTGCAGGTTTCTGCAGATGGTCCCTATTTTCTCCACCTTCTCTTCCGCGACTCTGGAGTTGAGCCATCCCGAGAGGCTCTCATCCCCGCTCAGGAGCATCACTGCCAAGGCCCTCTTTCTCAGGGGGCCCTGCGGAAGGAGTTCCTCCATGGTGGATATGGCATCCTCTATGTCCCTGGAAAAGCGGGTGGAGTCGATCCCCGGCCTCATGTTATCCAACTCTTGGATCACCTTGTCTATGCCCTTTTTTCTCGTCGCCACCGTTGTGACAACCGGAACGCCTAGGATCTCCGAGAGGAGCTTCGTGTCGATCCTGATCCCGGCGTTTCTGGCCTCGTCTTCCATGTTGAGGACCAACATGTGGGGGAGGCCCATCTCACANAGCTCCAGCGTTATCATGAGGGCCCTTCTCAGGTTCTTGGCATCNGCCACCTGAATTACCCTACCCCCTTCCTCCTCCATGAGGAGATCCCTGGTCACCCTCTCGTCCTCAGAGTGGGGAACGAGGTTATTTACCCCGGGAGTATCCACAACTTGCCATCTCCGGCCGAGGAGCCTCGCATTGCCACGGCTCACCTCCACGGTTGTCCCTGGATAGTTGGACACAGTCACGTATTTTCCGGTAAGAGCTGAAAAAATCACGCTCTTGCCCACGTTGGGATTCCCTACCAAGAGAATCCTGGGGATAGGCTCGGGGAAACCATCTCCTTTTGGAATGGCCCTATGCATCTTTCGCCGTCCCGTCTTGGGAGGAGAATTTGGCTCGTCTAGACTCCATCCATCTCTTGAGAACTGGTGAATTCTCCCTCAAGAACTCCAAAAAGGCCTCAAGCCTGAGCAGGGTTTCTCCCCTCAGAGAGTGTTCCACAAGACAAGCTTCCCTCCTTGCCATCTCCTCGGACAGTCCCAGAACCTCCTGGAAAAAGGCCACCAGCAGCTCCTCCCTTCTCAGGACCCTCCCCGCGATCTCCCTCCCCAGAGGGGTCAATCTTATGGGGCCATAACGCTCGGACTCCACGAGGCCCAACTTGTTGAGTTTGGGGATGCAAGTGGATACCGTCGCATTGGTGAGGCCCAAGTGTTTTGCAAGCTCCTTGACCCGCACAGATCCCCTCTCTTTCTCGAGGCGCAAGAGAGCTTCCAAATAATCCTCCATGGCTGGAGTGAGCCCAGTGTTCTCCACGGCAAGTTAGCTCCATAGAACAAAGTTCGACTAACCTAACTTTAACCCGCAAATCCCCTGGTGTCAAGGAAAAGATGTGAGAACCCTGACCCATTCCTCGACCCCTCTTGATCGGTCCCTGTGGTCCAAGGGACGCTCCCCCCGAGCCTACAAAGGAAGGCCCCTTTCTCCCTCATATGGAATCTCGGCCACGCCTTAGGCCCTTCACCTAAGCCNTTGGGATGACAGAATCTTCGGGCAATTGTGCGCGACTAAAGAGTGGATGGGCGGAGCTTGTCCTTTGAAGCCGTATTTTCGAGCTCACGGAGTAATTCAAACCATCTCCGCGAGAGGTCCGGAAAGAAGGGGCTATGCCAAAAAACCCAGAATTGTGTGGTCTTACTATACGGCGAGGTCCTTTTGGGGATATTCCCATGTCTGGCCCCCGGGCTTGTGGGCTTGAGCCTCAAGACCCGTAGAGTCGGCGGAATGATCCCATCTAAGAGAGGGGTTCGACTGATGTGCCTTGGGGGACGATGATATGGAATTTCTCTTCCGGCATGGGGATATTTATGTCCACCTCCTTGATCCTCAGTTCCAACCGGCTGGATCTGGAGGGGATCTCTGCCCTTATCTGAGTTGGGATCCTCATCTCTCCCACATTTCTGTAACCATCCCAAGAGACCGTTAGTAGCACTTGCCCCTTCCTTGAGAGGATGACCATGCTCAGAGGATCGCCCTTCTCTGGATCCAGGGATATCTGCTTGTGGGTGCGAGAGTCGTCGCATTCGAGATCCAGGACCCAGGCCCTTCCCTCTGTCCTGCTCTGGGCACTGGAGGGAACACACAAGGGAGGGATGCCGCAAAGCACGCCGAGAGTCTCTTCGACTTCCAAAGGGAGGGAGAACATCCTCTCCATCAGAGAGGTCGAGACCTGTCCCCTCAAGACCTTCCCTTCAGATGGCACATATATCTCCGCTTTGCCTCCCTTTATGGAGACACTCACTGCCGATGGTCCCATGGGAGAAAGGGCATCCAACCTCATGGCCGAGGGTCTTCTCAGGAGAAGGACATGTTCCACAGAGCCTTTTTCCCCCTCCCGCTGCCACTTGAGGCTCCCCGTCGCCTCCAGTGTGGTTATGAGGGAGTCCCTTTCCCTCAGTCTTTGCAAGAGTTCATTGGGATCCGGGACGGGCTTCGCTTGGGGCAGTAGTGCAGGGGCACATCCCCAGGCCGTCAAGAGCGAGGCCAGAAACCCTATTGTCCGTACCCAAATTCCCCCTTTACCTGAGCTCCTCCACGAGCTTCCTGTATTTTTCCTCGAGCTCCCTTTTCTGGGCATCTGTTCTTTCCTCTGACTCCAGTTGAAGGGCCTTTTCGTAAAGGTCCCGCGCTCTTTTCTTGTCCCCCTTGATGGAAAGGACGTCTCCCAGGTGTTCGAGTATTATGGGATCGGTGGGCACAAGTTGAGCTGCCCTCTCCAGTTCCCGCAAGGCCTCGTCCATTCTTCCTTGCTTGAAGAAAACCCAACCGAGGCTATCGATTATGTACCCATCGCCCGGTTTTATCTCCAGGGCTCTCCTGATGAAATTCTCGGCCTCTTCGAGCCTCACCCCAAGCACAGCTAGGGTGTAGCCCAGGTAATTCAAAGCGTCCGCATTATCGGGTTCGAGCCTCACCACCTCTTCCATCTCCCTTATGGCTCCCCACGGGTCGCCGGCCTTGTCATACGCTACACCGAGGGCGAAATGGAGGCGAGCATTGGTGGGGTCGCCTTCGAGGGCCTTCTTGGCCAGTTCAATGGCCTCCGAGTGTCTCTTGAGCTTGGCGTAAAGGCGCACCAGGTACCTCAGGAGGAAATCATCCTTGGGAGACACCTCTTCATATGCCCTTCTCGCCTGGGCCAAAGCGCCTTCCAGATCCCCTCGCTTCTCCAGGATCCTCCCCATGTGCACTACGGCCTCGTCATAGAGATCCGAGTCTTTCGACACCTTCCTGAATTCCTCCATAGCGGCCTCGTCTTCGCCGCTCTCCTCCAAGGCCACCCCGAGATAGAATCTGCTCTGGTCCACTCTGACTCCTTGGGCCAAGGCTGTCCTGAACTCCGAAATGGCCTGCGGATATCTCTTGAGCTCCAGATAGAGGAGGCCCACTTTGAGCCTAATCTCTCCGTTTCTGGGATGAAGGGCTTTGAGTTTCTCGAAGAATTCCACTGCTTCCTCGAACCTATCCTGCATCACGAGCAATTGACCCAACTTGGCCATGGCCTGCTGGTTGCTCGGATCCACAACGAGGAGGTCCCTATAGACGTCTATGGCCTCATCGGGCCTTTTCTCAGCCTCCAAAATGGAGGCGAGGTCCAAATAAGCTGGCACAAACCCTGGCCTCTTCTCCATGGCCTTTCTCAAATAAGACTTGGCCTTATCCCCCTCCTTCATCTCCAGGTGAAGCTTAGCCAAATAATAGGGTCCCAAAGGCTCATCGGGCTTGGAAGCCTCGAATTTTTCCAGGATCTCCTTGGCCTCCTCATACCTTCCCTTTTCCCTCAGGAGGTTGACGAGCCTCAAGCAGACCTCCAGATTGGAGGGATCCGTCTCCACGATCTCCCTATAGACTCCAACGGCCTCCTCCCATTTTCCCGAAGCGGACAAAAGCTGGGCCAAAAGGAGAAGGGCATTGACATCCCCTGGAGCAAGGGACACGGCCTCCCGGGCGTGCTCGAGGGCCTCTTCGAAAAGCTTGCTCTCCNCAAGTCTGTGAGCCAAGAGCTTTCTCAAGTATNCCGAGCGGGGATCCGCTGCAACAGCCCTGCGCGTCTCTTCCAAGGCCTCGGCCCTCTTGCCCTTCTGTGCCAAAAGATTGCTCAAAAGCAAATGGTACGAAGCCTCCGATCTCGCTCTGGACTCCTCATCCAGAACAGGCATCAAGCTTCCGGGAGGAGCTCCTTGATAGGGAGTACACCCAGAGGCCATAAGAAGGATCCCACACCAAAGCCACACCCAAAGCCTCTTCGAAGCCATTCTTCTCCCCCTGAACATCGGACCTTTTTTCGTCTCAGGCCATCTCAGTGGAACCAATCANTCCCGAGCGCTGNCCTCAAGCCTCGGTGCGGGCCAAGAGAAAAGCCCAGGGATCGGGCTTTCCAACATCTCACCCAAGGCCTCCTCGGGTCCTTCTAGCAATGGGTGAGCTCTTCCAATAGTCGGTTCCACTGGACTTCCCCGAATCACGAATATACCACAGCCCTTCATCTCGGCACAACGAACCCAAGGGGCGGGCCACCAATTGGGAGCTCGAAAGTCCGAATCCGAGAAAACCTTCTCTAGGCTTTTTTCCTCATTGGGAGGCCCAGATCTGGCATGAACCCCATTCGCAATGGAAGATTTCGTGGGGTGGATCCTTTGGGAAGGCTCTCGTCATAGGGGCTCTTTCCTTCCAAACCCAAATGAACCCGCCAAAGTCGAGCTAGTCTCGCAGCTAGGAGGTTTTGAGAGAGCTTCTCTTCAAAGGGAGAGANNCCCCTTCTATCGTGGTGAGTGAATCTCTCGAATTCGATTCCCCAAGGTGGCGATTTGTGCTCCAAGGGCTGGTAAAAAAAGCCTCGGGCACTCTCTCCCGAGGCAAACCATGAGAGGGCTTTTCAATCTTGGGAAGGAATCTCCTCGGCCCTCTCCTATCTCCCTTTTGGGCTCCCAGAGGGCTTTTCTTTGGCAAGCATCAAAACAGAGAGAGCCTCCCCCTTTCGCCTTGGATCTTCAGGGGCCTTTCCCCCCAAGGGCCCTCAAACCACTGTCAACTCTTTCTCGAGGTCTTGGTCATAAACGGTGTTATGAGCTGTTCTACGGAGTCCTCCTTTTGGCAAGAGGGACAGGTCACCTTCTTGCTCTCCTTCTCGGAGATGGACATGGTCACCGTGAACTCCTTGTTGCACTCCTTGCAGCGATACTCGTACACAGGCATGGTCGGCTCCTCCCGTTCTAAGCAATTTGGCCCGCTCCGGGGAGAGTCGAGCCCACAAAAAANTTCTAAGTATCGCCAACTCACCTGTCAAGGGATGCGAGCTTCGAGCTCCGTCACTCTCTTTCCTGGATTCTCCTTCTGAAGATCTCCAGGGCCTGAGGGATCTGTTTTCTTATGAATGTCTCTTTCTCGAGAAGGGGCAAGGCCTGAAACCTGTGAAAACTTGGGTTGTCTTGCCTGAGTTTGGGTGTCTGTTTGAGTTCCTTTAGCCTCTCAACGGGTCTCGACAGAATTTCTGCCAATGGAATTTGCCTCGTCTCCAGGGGTTCGATCCAGCCGAGTCGCGTCATGCACTCGAAGCGAATCTGATCCAAGAGGAAAAGGGTGACATCCAAGATTTCCATTCTCTCCCTGGGCCCGAGGACCGCACTCGTCTTCTTTTTCCCCCTTCGCACTCGCACTATCAAATCCTCGAGCTCGCTCTGTCCCCTAGGGTCCGCCTTGGCGAGAAGCCAAAGCAGTTTATCGGGAAGCTCCATCAGGGAACATTGGGGGCCTATGGAAAAGCCGAGGGCCCTGGCCCACTCCACGAGGAGCCTGGCCGCCCCCAGTGACCTTTTCCTTTCCTCGAGGTCTATTATTTCCGCCACCTGACTCCTCACTCCTTCCGGGGCCTCGAGATTCTGGCTATGAGGTCCACCTCAATGGCAGCTCCCATGGGTAGCCCTGCAACCTGAACAGTTGTCCTAGCTGGTCTCGAATCTCCCAAAAATTTCTCGTATATACTGTTCACGAGGCTGAAATGGCCCAGGTCGACAAGGAAGATATTGACCTTGATCACCTGGGCTGGAGACGATCCAGCCTCTTCCAGGATTGCCGAGAGGGACTGGAAAATCCTCTCCGCTTCCCTTTCGACCCCTCCTGGAACGAGCTTCCCTGTGGAGGGATCGATGCCTATCTGGCCCGATGTGAACAATAGATCACCCACGACAATTGCCTGCTGATAAGGACCGATGGGGGATGGGGCCTTCGGGGTGAAGATTCCTTTTGGCTCCATTGCAGTGACCTCCTGAGAGAAGTTCTTCCCGATTTTACCACACTCGCTCTTTCTTCCCCCAGCCACTGGCTCGAAACGTCCTCTCGATCCCGGGGTGGCACTTGGTCTCAAAAAGCTCTGGCCACCCCCCAGAGAAGATCCACCTTTCCCACCGAGGACGCCGAAAATGTATTTGCCTCACGGAGAGGAGAGAAACCACATCAAGTGCCCTCCCGTTCCATGAGCCTCATCACTCCCAGAGATTGCCCCTTCCTCCAGGTCCCCCTCCCAAGTCCACCAAAAAGCTCGAGGGCTCAGACTTGTCCCTGAGGAATCCCCGAATTCCAAACCCAAAGCCTGGCCTCTCATTCTTCATGCCATAGACAGAAGGTAAACCTCTCTCCCCCGCATCCCATAACTCCCTCGACTCACTGCAAATCGCCCTCCCGACTCATCCTGACCCCTTTCAGTGAGCCTAACTGTACCGGAGATTCCTGGAGTCCAGGGGTATCCCGATGATTGTCACCCTTTTGTCCCATTTCTGCGATCCCTCTGTGATCTTCTTTTACCACGATTTATAGGTGAGGCCCATTGGTCCTGTGCTCCGGGGAGGTAGAGAGGTGGGGCCCCTTAAGATCCTGGTAGTAGAGGACGATGACGACATACTGGAGGTTGTAGCCCATGCCTTGGAGAAGGCGGGCATGCGAGTCCTGAAGGCGAGAACGGGGATGGAAGCCATTGCCCTTGTTTCGAGGGAAAAGCCCGATCTCATCATTTTGGACATAATGCTTCCGCAGATGGATGGAAGAGAGGTCTGTCGCCGCATCAAACAGAACGACCGCACGAGGCTCATCCCCGTTGTCATGCTCACTGCCCTGGGAGAGGAAAGGGACAGAATCCTCGGCTTCGAGCTCGGGGCAGAAGATTACGTGACGAAGCCTTTCAGCCCGAAAGAGCTAGTATTGCGTGTCCTGGCCATCCTCCGGCGTCGACACGAGCCCATGAATGCTAAGAAGACGATGGGGGTCTCCGGCATTTTCATCGATCCGGATGGTTTCAGAGTAGAGGTGGAGGGAAAAGAGGTAGTTCTCACTCCTACCGAGTTCAGACTCCTCTGCGAGTTGGTCCAAAACGCTGGAAAGGTCCTCACTAGGGAGGTCCTTCTAGACCGGGTGTGGGGTCAATCCTGCGATGTGTATGCCAGGACGGTGGACACCCACATTAAAAGACTGAGGAGAAAAATGGGGGTTGCCAAGGACAGGATAGAGACCCTTCGGGGTATAGGCTATAGGTTTCGAGGCTAGGTGGCCCTCTTTTTCGCAAAGTTACCCTGCCCAAGCCGAGCCCATGTTCCTAAGGGTGCGCAGATCAGCAGAATTTGGCACTTCCAATGGACATCAGTAGAGACCCCCTGAAGGCGAAAGCCCCGCATCCGGATGAGGCTATCGAGCCGTTCGGCTGCCTCGTAGGTCAATCTGCATCTCTCCCGGTTGGGGTTGGGGCGCAAATACAAGGGGTGTTGGGCAGCCACTCATTTTCCAGAACTAGGGATCTTCTCTCTTCAACAACTTGTGAGCTGAGTGCCACGGCGGTGTCACAAAGAGGTTTTACTCTTGAGGCGAAGACAGAGGAGAGGCGGAGCTTGGATAAAAATCAAAGGAGGGAACGAGATGAAGGACAGCGAAGAGATTAGATGGCTTTTCCTAGAAGCCTCGCCCTCTGCAGTGAATGAATGGACCAAGAAAATGTGGGTGAAAATGGGTGATATCCAGGTCTTCAAGGATCCCACAAGGACCCTGTGCATGGCCGTAGCTGAGGAGTCGGCAGCCGGAGAGCTTTTCTGTGTGGGGGAGATCCTTTTCAGCGAGTGCGAGGTGCTCTATCGGGGACGGAAATTTAGTGGCAGGGCACTTTTCGATGATTCTCCTCGCGCATTGGCCCTGGCTTTGCTTGAGGCTGCAATAACTCTAGCGCCCAACGTTCTGAATGAAATGGCGGAAGAATTCGAGATGGAAAAACAAAGGCTGGAGGAGGTCAGGCAAAAGACTTCCAGGGCACTGGCCAGCACTAGGGTAACTTTCGAGACCATGAACCTTACATGATTAGGAGCGCGAGCCCATGTTCACACTCACTGAGGAGGTTCTAAGGGTCCAGAGGTGCTATCGAACACTACTCCATGTCCTGAGCAGGCCCGGGACCCTTGCGAGACTCGATCTGCCCATTGAAAGAAAAAATAGACTTGTTTCCGTCCCAAGCCCACTTCTTCTCGCCTGCCAGTGCCTACTGGATGAGAAAGTCACCGTCTCGGGCCTTACTGACAGGGGAAGACTATGGGCCGAAGAGATTTCCAGAGGGATGAGGGTCAAGCTTGCTGAGCCGGAGGAAGCCGACTTCGTTCTCAGCGGAGTCGAGGCGAGTGGTTCGGAGTTACTGTCCTTGAAGCGCGGAAGTCTCCTTGCTCCTGAAGAAGGGGCAACTCTTTTCGTTTACGTGGAAGAGGGGATCAAAGGCGATGCCGGGCTGCTACGTCTCGCGGGACCAGGCGTGAGAGGAAGGCTAAGTCTAAGGGTTTCCGCGGCTGTGCTGGACTGGGCCTCACAGAGGGGAAAACTCTGTTTCGAGTATCCCATGGGCTTCGAGGCCTTCTTATTTGACCGGGAAGGAAACGTGCTCGGGATCCCGCGGGCTTGTGAGATAGAGGTGCTGAAGCCTAGGAGAGGGTGAAATGGGTTACGTAGCTGTGAAAGGAGGAGAGAAAGCCATCCTAAATTCTGAGGAATTGTTGGTTGCCAAGACATTCGGCCATGAGAGCGAGCCCATTGAGGTAGATCAGATCCTCGAGCAGTTTGCTCTGGCTGTGGACCGGGTGATGGGAGAGGGTGGATTGTACTGGCCCAAATTAGCCGCATACGCCTTGAAACAGGCGCTCGGCGATTCCTTTGAGGCAGCCTTCCTTGTGAGGGCTTTTCGCTCCTCTGTTCCCAGGAGAGGGTATACAGACCCGATCGACACGCGGAAGATGAGGGTTCACCGAAGGATAAGCGCTGCTTTTAAAGACGTTCCTGGGGGGCAAATCCTTGGTGCGACACCTGACTATGGTTTGAGGTTCATTCGTTTCGATCTATTTGAAAATCTTCATCAGGCTAGGATCCGCGCGAAGAAGGCTTGGGAAAATCTGGCACGGGCCGGAATACCCATTCCGGACAGTTTTCCCAAGATAGTCGACATCCTTCGCGAGCAGGGCCTGCTGGTCAGCCCTCCATCAGCGCCACGAATCTTGACGGACATCACCATGGAGACTGTCTCCATCCCCACAAGTCGGAGCGCGAGGCTCCAGTTTTTGGCGCGAGGGGAGACTGGTGGGCTTCTCGCTTTGGCATATTCGAGCATGAGGGGTTATGGCCAAATCCACCCGGCTATAGGAGAGCTCAGGGTTGGAGATGTCCCTGTTTGCTTGGAGGGAAGGCCCTTGGGATGGATTCGAGTAACCGAATGCGAAGTCATAAGCCGGATGGAGAGAGGAGAGGACCAAGATGATCCTCACTTCACCATGGGTTACGGGCTCTGTTTCGGACANAATGAGCTCAAGGCAATAAGTATGGCAGTCCTTGACAGGACCATGCAAATGGATGTCTGTGAGACTCCCGCCCAAGATCAGGAATTTGTCCTTCTTCACACGGACGGTATCGAAGCCATGGGCTTTTGCCTTCACTACAAATTGCCACATTACGTCACTTTTCAAGCAGATTTAAACCAGCTCAGAGGGGTGAGGAGGCAGAAGGGATGAAACTAAGCACCGTCGCGAAAGGTGTCGAGTCTTCTCTTTTCTCTAACGGTCCGTCAACGGGCTATAACTTTGGCTATCTGAACGAGGAGATCAAGCGTGAGATTCGAAGGAAGATCCTGAAAGCGGTGGCGATACCCGGGTATCAGGTCCCTTACTCCAGTCCCGAGATTCCCATTGCCAGGGGATGGGGAACCGGTGGCCTGCAAATAACCCTCAGCATCATCGGTCCTGAGGACCGTCTGAAAGTGATAGATCAGGGCTGTGATGATTCGGTGAACGCTGTGAATTTGAAGCGCTTTATCTCCATGATGACTGGGTGCGAGGTGACCACAGAGACCACAATGGCCACTCTCATCCAGACGCGACACAGAGTGCCAGACACACCGCTGAAGCAGGGTCAGATTCTCGTCTTCCAGGTTCCCATCCCCGAACCACTGAGGGAAGTGGAACCCAAGGTCGAGCTCTGCCGGAGGATGCATGCTGAGGGGGACTACGGTCTCATGTGGGTGAGACTTTACGAGGAAACCGTCCGCTGGGGCAGGGTGACCGTCGGTGCGAGGTATCCGGTACTGGTTCATGGCCGATACGTTATGGATCCATCTCCCATCCCCAGATGGGACATTCCTAAACTCAACAGAAACGAAGCCCTACTCTTGTTTGGCGCGGGAAGGGAGAAGAGGCTTTACGCTGTTCCGCCTCACACTTCGGTGGAGCCCTTGGAGTTCGAGGATGTCCCGTTCACCGTAGAGGATCAGCGGGGAAAGGCCTGCGAACTTTGCGGGTCGAGGGATTCTTTTCTCGACGAAATTCCCCGAGAGGATGGTCTGGGCTCCAGATGGTGCTGCTCTGACACAGATTTCTGCTCGAGAAAAAGGCTTGAAGTTTCTCGAGCCAAGGGTAGGGCCCTGATCTTGAAAAAAGACGCAAGAATCTAAGGAGTGCAGGAGATGGCCAGCCGCGGAGAGTGTTCTCCCGTCCTGAGAGCGGACAATGTGGGAAAGATTTACGGCCCTGGATGTCCTCATTGCGTGGAGCTGACAGGTCCCGAACATGGGAGAAATGTATGTCCCAAGTGTCTCAGCATAGTCGCATTTCACGGCATTAGCTTCGAGCTTTTCGAGACTGAAGTATTGGGCATAGTGGGCGAGTCGGGATCTGGTAAGTCCAGCCTCCTCAGGTGCCTTCACCTGGACGAGGATCCATGTTCTGGATCGCTCTACCATAAGGAGGTGGACAATGGCCGTAGGGACCTATTCACTTGTTCCTGGCAACAGAAGAGAACCATCCGGACCAGGCTCCTGGCAGTTGTGTACCAGTCCCCTCATCTGGGCCTTCGTATGGGGCTCACCGCTGGGGCGAACGTGGCAGAGCCCCTGCTAGTGAACCACCACAGGCCGAACTTTGGAGCAATAAGAGCGAGAGTGATGGATCTGTTCAACCGTGTGGAACTGCCAACTGACCGAGCCGACTGTCCCATTCGCTCCTTTTCAGGTGGAATGCAGCAGCGTGTCCAAATTGCGAGAGCCCTCGCTTGCAATCCCTCTGTGCTCCTTTTGGATGAGCCCACATCGGGTCTCGACGTCTCCGTCCAAGCCTCCGTCCTGGATCTCATCAGGCGCATCCAGTGGGACACTGGCCTCCCAGTGGTGATAGTTAGTCACGATCTCGGGGTGATCAGGCTTCTCACCACGAGAACTCTTGTCATGAGATTTGGGCGAGTAGTGGAGGCGGGGTTGACCGATCAGATATTGAGCGACCCTCAGCACCCATACACACAACAACTAGTCGCCAGCGCCCTCACGTGAAACACCGAGAGAGGTTGCCATGAAAAGAAAGGCCACGATACTCAGCGTGAGAAATCTAAAGAAAAGCTTCAAGATCCATCTTCTGGGCGAGCTGACTGTTAACACAATAGAAAACTTCTCCTTCGACGTTGATGAAGGAGACTTCGCGGTCCTCGTCGGCCCGAGTGGAATTGGTAAAAGCACAGTTTTGAACTGCATATTTAGAACCTACTTGGTGACGGGCGGGAACATAATTTACTCGAGCAGAGACGGATCTCAATTGGACTTGGCTAGTTGCGACGAAAGGACAATCATGAGGCTCCGAAATACAGAGATGGCCTATGTGACCCAGTTTCTGCACTGCCAGCCCCGGATGGCTGCCGAACTGGTGATTGCAGCGCCAAGGGTGGCCCAAGGATTGTCACTGGGACAAGCGCTCCAAGAGGCACGCGAACTCATGGAGAGAATGGCTCTTCCCAGGGAACTCTGGTGTGCATTCCCAGCGACCTTTTCCGGAGGAGAAAGGCAACGCGTGAATCTCGCCAGAGCGTTGATATCGAAGCCCAGACTCCTTCTCATGGACGAGCCCATTGCTAGCCTCGATCCCAAATCCATCGCCACAGTTGTGGACATACTGAAGGAGATGAGGCAAAAAGGCACGACTTTCCTCTCGGTGTTCCACGAGTTGGGCCCTGTAAAGTCGCTCGTCACAAAAGTAATACCAGTGGGTTCCAGGTCTCTCCAAGACCTTGAAGCCAACCAAAGAAAAAGGGATTCGGGTTCCACAGAGGTCACATTCGGGAGGTGATTTCCATGAGCAGTTTGAAGGGATTCTACGGAGGACAGATCTTCAACGGGGAAGTCTTCTGGGAAAGGTCATGGATGGTGATAGAAGGAAACAGGATCGCAGATCTCGGTGACGGGAAGCGCCCTTGTATGAGGATCAAGTGGCGGGACTTCAGGGGAAGAGCTCTCCTCCCCGGATTGATCGATCTCCATTCGGACGCATTGGAGAAGTGGATCGAAATGAGGCCTGGGGTTCGATTTCCCGATGATTTCTCCCTAATGAACCTCGACCTGCGGTTGGCCACCTGCGGAATAACGACTTACTGCCATGGCATCAGCTTTTCTGACGTTGAATTCGGTCTCAGGTCGTGCGAATCCGCCAAAAATCTCTCGAAACTTGTTTCTCGCTTCGAGAAAGAGGGGAACCGGAGGATCCGGCACCTAGTGCACGCCAGATACGAAATCAGCAGCGTGGAGGCGGTCGATACCATCGTGGAGCTCATTGAGGAGGGGATCGTCGCGGTCCTCTCCGTAATGGATCATACCCCTGGACAGGGACAGTTCAAGGATCTCGAGTCCTACGTCAGGTACGCCACAGGCACATTTGCGGTGACAAGGGAGGAGGTGGTGCGGGTAACGGAGAGGAGATCAGCGAAGAGGGATGAGGGCTTGGAGGGGTTGGGGGTCTTGACAAAGGCCGCCAATGCCATGGCTATACCGATTCTGAGTCACGATGACGATACCCCGGAAAAGGTGAGGTTTGTCAAAACCCTCAATGCAGCGGCCAGCGAGTTTCCCGTGACCTTGGAGGCCGCCCAAGAGGCTCGCCGTCAGGGGATGAAGGTCCTCATGGGCGCTCCAAATCTCGTCAGGGATTGCTCGTCCAATGGGAATCTTCGGGCTTCAGAAGCTCTGAGAGCAGGAGTTTGCGACGCGCTGGTGAGCGACTATTACCCAGAATGCCTCATTCAGGCAATCTTCCTGGCTGAGCGGAAGCACTCCATTCCCATCGAGAGAGCCCTCGCCCTAGGGACATCGTCTCCAGGAGCCTTGATCAATAGGTTTCCAAAGCTAGGACGGTTGGTACCTGGGGGAATGGCCGATTTCATCCTGGTGGATCCGGGACAACAGTGGGTCAATGTCTTGGAGACATGGGTTGGGGGACAGTGCGTCTACGCATCCATGGACTCCGAATGAGAGGAGGAAAGAAACATGAATCGTGTGGCCAAAAAGGAATCGGACAAGACAGTTCTGCAAGTGGAAGGGTTGAGAAAAAGCTTCAAAACCGGAGTAGTGGCCCTCAACAATGTGACCCTGGAAGTGAAAAGGGGCGAAATGGTGGCATTGATCGGACCTTCAGGCTCCGGAAAGTCGACCTTGATCAGACTCATCTCCGGATTGGAGGTTTCGGATCCGGGATGCGGCATGGTCAAGGTGATGGAGCGCACTGTCCAGGCAAATGGAAGACTGGCCCCGCAAGTGCGGGATATTAGGGCCAGGGTGGGGGTGATTTTTCAGCAGTTCAACCTGGTCGGTAGGCTTTCTGTGATGACCAACGTGCTCATGGGCAGCCTTCACCGAGTTCCCTACTGGAGAAGTATGACGTGTTTGTTTGACAGGGAGGCCAGGGAAAGGGCACTTGCCGCCTTAGAGAGGGTAGGAATCGCACAACACGCCTGGCAGAGGGCATCGACCCTCTCGGGTGGCCAACAACAAAGGGTGGCAATAGCCAGGACCCTCGTCCAGGATCCGGAGATCATACTGGCAGATGAACCCATAGCGTCCTTGGATCCAGAGTCAGCGACCAATGTCATGGATCTCCTCTCTCGGATAAATGAGGAGGACAGTAGGACTATACTGGTATCGCTCCATCAAGTGGAATTTGCGCTGCGCTACTGCGCCAGAGTGGTGGCCTTGAAAAGGGGCGAGATAATTTACGATGGCCCGCCATCATCACTCACACCCAAGAAGATAAAGGCCATCTATGGTACCAATTGTCGTAGTTGCGAGGAAACCTTTGGCCCTCTCGGGGTCCAATCGTTTCACAGATCCCACTGGATAGCTCTGGGAGAGCTAAGTGAGGAGGATGCTGCCTGGGCGGGGATGGAACATGAGCTAGTTGCAGAACCTCCGGAGGAAAGCCCAATAAAACATGCCGGAAGGGGATAAGGGAAAGCTGTGCGAAGGCCTGCTTGGCAGGTCATAAACTACCATTCAAAGGAGGGAACAATGAGAATCAAAGGTTCTATCCAAGCGGGGATCTTGGCAGGTCTTTCATTGATCACGCCCACTCTTACTTTGGGCTCGGAAGCACCGAAGGAAATAAACTTCGGGATCATATCCACTGAAACCTCACAGGCTCTGGAGAAGGGCTTTAGGCCTTTTCTGGACGATATGGCCAAGGCCCTGGGTATGAAGGTCAACGCCTTCTTCGCCTCCGATTACGCCGGTGTGATAGAGGGAATGCGTTTCGGAAAGGTGCACGTGGCCTGGTTTGGGAACAAGTCTGCAATGGAGGCAGTTGACAGGGCCGGAGGCGAGATTTTTGCCCAGACTGTGGACCTAGAGGGCAATCCAGGATACTGGTCCGTGTTGATAGTCCATAAGGATAGCGAGATCAAGAGCCTCGAAGATGTCCTGAGATCTTCCGGCAAGTATACCTTCGGCAATGGTGATCCCAACTCCACTTCGGGATTTTTGGTCCCGAGCTACTACGTGTTTGCCCTCAACAACGTGGACCCCAAAACTCACTTCAAAGCCGTGCGAACAGGCAATCATGAGTCCAATGCCTTGGCCGTGGCAACCAAACAAGTCGACGTTGCAACCAACAACACCGAGAGCCTAAGCATCTTGCAAAAAAGGGCGCCGGACAAGTACGAGCAGATCAGGGTGATTTGGAAGTCTCCTGTTATTCCCCACGATCCTTTGGTCTGGCGAAAGGACCTTCCAGAGGATCTCAAGGCCAAGATAAAAGACTTTGTGTTCTCCTACGGTGTCAAAGGACCAGATGCTGAGAGGCAAAGAAAGGTTCTCGCGGGGATTGGCTCTGGGTGGGCCCCGTTCAAGCCTTCGGACAACAGTCAGCTTATTCCCATCCGACAGCTAACCCTTTACAGGGAAAAGCTAAAGATCGAGGCTGACGAAAAGATCTCGCAAAAGGAAAAGGAAAAAAAGCTCGAGGAAATTGAGTCCNAACTGAGAGAGCTCCAGGCCATGGCGCAAAAGAACACAGGGACCAATTGAGGACCCTTTGAGCCACTGCGCGATCGTGGGGCGAAGGAGAACAAATCCAAAGGAGGGGAGGACCTTGATACTGATTAGGATTCTGGGATCTCCGGTGGGAAAGAGAAGGGTGGAGACGATGCAAGTTAGCAATCGCCCGCTTCGCTATGTCGCCTGGGCATTCGTTGTGGCGGCAATTGTCTGGTCTTGGGAGGGATCGGAGATACGGCCCTTGGAGCTCCTCAGACATGCCGGAAACATGGTCGAGTTTGCCAGGGACTTCGTTCCGCCCAATTTCTCCGACTGGAGGACATACGTGAAAGAGATGGTGGTCACCTTTCAGATAGCCGTGGCCGGGACCTTTCTGGCCATCCTCGCATCGGTGCCCCTCGGTTTGCTCTGCGCTGAAAACATGGTACCACCCTGGGTCTGGCAGCCCGTCAGACGTCTCATGGACTGTGCCAGGGCTATAAACGAGATGGTCTTTGCCATGCTCTTTGTGGTGGCAGTTGGTCTGGGACCCTTTGCAGGGGTAATGGCTCTCTTTGTCCACACCACTGGTACCTTGGCCAAGCTTTATGCAGAGGCTGTGGAGACAATAGATCCGAGACCCGTAGAGGGCATCCGGGCAACTGGCGCGGGTCGGTTAGAGGAAATCCTCTACGGGGTTTTGCCCCAGGTCCTCCCCCTTTGGCTTTCGTATTCCCTTTACAGGTTCGAAGCGAACGTACGCTCCGCCTCCGTGGTTGGCATGGTAGGAGCAGGCGGGATAGGAATGGTCTTGTGGGAAGTGATACGCGGATTTTATTTTCGCGAAACCGCGGCAGTGATGCTCCTTGTCGTCGCGGGGGTCACTATAACAGATCTGGTTTCGGCCCAGATCAGAAAGGCGCTGGTGTGAGATGATAGCTCTAGGATGCAAGATAGATGAGGTCAGGGTGGACGGAGACCTCGAGGTTTTGATCCGAGATCTTAGAACCTTCGAGGCACTGGGGGTAGAAGCAGTGGAAATACCTCCCCATGGGCTGGATTTGATAGCCAATGGAAGACTCAGGGATCCACTAGCAAAGGAAGTCCGAAATATTTTGGCGGACTTTCCCTTTCGCTACAGCGTTCATGCGCCCAATCCCATAAACTTGATGGAGCAAGAGGAAAAGGCCTTGCACGTCTCAGCCCTGAAGGCGACGCTCGATTTCGCGAGTATGATCGGAGCCGAAGTGGTTGTGTACCACGGGGGGCGCTTCGTACCCGAGGAGTGTTTCCCGGTCCTGCCCTATTTGGACGAGCCCAAATGGGAACAGAAGACCAAAATGTGGCAACAGGAAGTTGACGAGCTGTCGGAGCTCGCCGATTCTTATCCTAAGTTGGTGATCGGCATAGAAAATGCCCGGCCATACCTGAATTACAGTCCCTATTCCTATGCGGAAAGGCCGGATTTTCTCAAAAACATGCTCCTCGCCATAGGCAGGGCGAACGTCGGGGTCACTTTGGATACGGGTCACATGTGGATGGCGTCCAAGTATCACCGCTTCAATTTCCTGGCGGGGATCGACCAATTGCTGCCCTGGGTCAGGCATTTACACGTCCACGACAATTTCGGCAAGGCAGTCTACCCCCATGAAAAACAGCAAACCCATCAGATCCCTTTAGGAAAAGGGGACTCTCACATGCCGATTGGATGGGGGGAGATTCCCTTCGATGAAGTCATGGCAAGAGTACTACGGAATTTCGATGGACTGATCATATTGGAGCTCCGCAGCAGATACTTTCGTTTCATGAGAGAAGCATTGGCTGCGTTACGGGATGTCGTAGAATCTGTGACAAACTGCAAGAGGGGGGAAAGAAAGAGATGCGAGTTTGCTCCGAACCTGGATGTCAAAAGCGCTCTTGGCCAGGAGCTGAGGATCATCTGATACTGAAAGAGACCCCAACTGTTCATCCTTCAGCTAACATAATCAGGAGCTCATTGGGAAAGTGGTGTTTAGTGGACGAGAAGGTGGAGATGCTCGAGGTGATTCTGGGGGATTATAGTTACGTGATGCGTTTTTCGTCTTTGGCATATGCCACAGTGGGAAAATTTTGCTCCATAGCAGCATTCACAAGGATAAATCCGGGTAATCATCCTCTCGAGAGGGTGACGACCCATCACCTTACATATAGGCGAAGGATGTACCAACTCGACGAGTTGGACGACGAGGAGTTCTTCGAGTGGAGAAGGTCTCACTCGGTCCAATTGGGCCATGACGTTTGGATAGGACATGGGGCGATAATTCTTCCAGGGGTGAAGATAGGCCACGGAGCGGTTGTAGGGGCGGGCAGTGTTGTGACAAAAGATGTCCCACCTTACCTTATAGTGGCAGGAGTGCCAGCAAAACCCATAAGGGAACGCTTCCCTAGGGGGGTGGCTGAAAGGATAATGGCGACCCAGTGGTGGGATTGGCCGAGGGAGTTATTGGAAAGGAGGTGGGAGGACTTCGATGATGTTGAGGTCTTCCTAGAAAAGTACGGCCGATGAGCCCTAAAGGGCTTAGAAAAGATCGGGAAGCGTGGCGATCCTCAGAAGCCTGGTCGCTCCATGTAACTCGAAGAGAAAAAAGAGAACACTTGGGGGCTTTCAAAGACGAGGATCCTCCACACACAAAAAGATACGGGAAGAGAGAGCCTCGCAAGGGCTAAAAGAATCCGAAAGCCTTCTCGGCGAGCCCAGGAGCCATGAGACCGTGGAGAAAACAGGGTCCCCAACACCCTCAAACCCTTCGCTTACGGGGCGGGAGAAGGTTTGCGGTTGGGGCTTTTGCGGGGGATCTTGCTAGAGAGGCCGTCTTTATCGCTAAGTGCCCAAGGGACGAAGACGCTGATAGAGTTTCCGGCGCTCAAGCACTGAGAGCTTGTTTTGGACCGGATTTGCTTGCAGAAATTCCTCCAAAAGGCTAACCTGGTACTCCAGTAGAAGCAAGGTCTTTCGAGCGGTCGGGAATGAAAATCCTGATAGTCGAGGATGAAAGAGACATAGCGGAACTCCTCTCTTATAATCTTTCCAAATCAGGGTTCCAGATCATCACTGCGGAGGACGGAGAGCAGGCCCTGAGGCTTCTGGAAAAAGAGCTTCCCGATCTCGTCATTTTGGATCTTCTGCTTCCCAAGATAGACGGCAAGGAAGTCTGCAGGCGGATCAGACAAAATGAGAGAACTAGAAATGTCCCCGTATTGATGCTAACGGCTCTCGGGGAAGAGGTGGATCGAGTGGTGGGCTTCGAGCTTGGGGCAGACGATTATGTGGTAAAGCCTTTCAGCCCAAGGGAGCTGGTTTTAAGAATTAACGCCATCTTGAGAAGAGTTAAGTCACCGACCCTCTCTGGCGAGAAGCTGGAATTTGAGGACCTCACCATATATCCCGAAAGTTACAGGGTGGAAGTGGGGGGTGAGGAGGTTCAGCTCACCTCCACGGAATTCCGCCTCCTCTATTTTCTGGCCTCCAACCCAGGTAGAATCCAAACGCGAGAGGTGCTCCTGGATAGGGTGTGGGGTTACACGTACGAGGGTTATGCTCGGACGGTGGATACTCACGTGTACAGGCTGAGGGAGAAGCTGGGTCGAGCTGGCANCAGAATAGAGACNGTGAGGGGCATTGGTTACCGTTTCAGGGGCTAAATGATGCCGAGTAACGCGTCTTGGGAGAGAAGGGTTCTCGTGTTTTGGGGAGCGGTCCTTGCAGGATCCACTCTCGTGTGGAACGCAGTGGCCGAGAGAATCCTGGACCACGCGATTCTGAGTCAGGCTAGGGAACTCCTCTCGAGAGACCTTGAGATTGCGAAGGCCGCTGTCATGGAGATAAAGGACAGCTGGGATTCCTTCTCAGCCATGGACGAGTTGGCGGATCGGTTGGGTGCACAACTCAAGNTCAGGGTCAGTCTCATATCCGTTCGGGGAAAGNTAGTGGGAGACTCCCATGTGGACAGAGGGGATTTGGAAAAACTCGAGGACCATAGCGGAAGACCAGAAGTCCGAGAAGCCTTGACAAAGGGAACCGGATGGGCCATCAGGCCAAGCTCGACAATGGGAGTGGACTCCCTCTACGTGGCTAGCCTCTGCGGTGCAGAAAAAGGCGAGGTGGTGGTCCGTCTGGCAACTCGCGCACCTTTTCTGTCCGAGGCAAGAGGAGCCCTCAGGTGGGCCTCGGCTGGGATCTTCATTTTAGGGATATCTCTTTGTTTTGTGATGGTGAAGATTCTGTCCAGGATGACTGGGAAGATGGAGGAGGAGCTCTTGAGAAAGAACCTCCAGGATATTTGCGAGAATTGGGAACGATTTTCCCTAGGCGATGGAAGGGGGGAGCTCCTTTGGGCCAAAGATCTCAGGGACAGGATCCAGAAGGATGCAAAGGGCCTCAGGGAGAATATGGAGAGACTCAGTGCCCTTCTCGATGGCATGGTTGAGGGGGTCATGCTCATGGACTCCAAAGGGAGGATAGAGCTCGTGAACCGAGCCCTCGCCTCCCTCATGAGACCGAGGGTTGATCCGTTGGGCAAAAGCCCAGCAGAGGCATATCGGCTAGCACCTCTTCAGGAGGCAGTGGAAAAGTGCATGGGCTCCGGCGAGCCCGAGGTCTTGGAACTTCAGGTCCCGAGCCCTTCTCCCAAGGTGGTGGAAGTGCAGTTGTCCCCGGTTCCAACGGGTGGGGTCGTGGGAGTCTTCAGAGATGTCACAGAGAAAAAGAGGATGGAGGAGATCAAGAGGAATCTCGTCGCCAATGTCTCCCACGAGCTTCGTACCCCCCTCACTGCCATCAGGGGAGCGGTGGAAGGCTTGCTGGATGGAGCTTTGAACGATCCCTCTCAGGCCCAGAAGTTCGCCCTCATGATCCAGAGGCAGGTTCTGAGACTCGAAAAGATGGTCAAGGATCTATTGGATCTGTCCAGATTGGAGGGGCAAGGCCGACCCTCCGATTACGTGGAGTTGAGGGCTGGGGAGGTCGCTTGGGGGGCAGTTGAGAGCGTAAAACAAATGGCGGAGGCCAAGGGTTTGGATCTCGAGTGTTCCATTGTCCATCCGGAGGCCATCGTTAGGGGAAATCCAGCCGATCTGGAACAGGCGCTCGTCAATCTTCTGGACAATGCCATCCGCTTCACGGATCGAGGGAAGGTGACCCTTCGAGTTGATGCCACCGAGGGGGAGGTTCATTTCTCCGTAAAAGACACGGGAATCGGTATCGCCGAGGAACATATACCGAGGATCTTCGAGAGGTTTTACAGAGTGGACAAAGGCCGCTCCAGGGAGAAGGGAGGAAGTGGTCTGGGTCTCTCCATAGTGAAGCACATTGTGGAGAACCACGGTGGCAGAGTGGAAGTGGAAAGNACCCCAGGCCAGGGTAGCACCTTCCGCATCGTTCTTCCCAAGGGAGCTCNAGTNCCTGAGAAGGACAAGGGCTCCATTGGCTCCAATCCCTTGAGGAAAGAAGCCCTCCTTGTGGACGAAAAGATCGGCTGATCTCCACCTCGGTTCAAAAAATTTCCATAACCCTGTGAAACTCCTGTGACAGAGTGGATGTACCCTTGAAGTGGATTTAGGGTCGACCCTTGTGAGCCATGGAGATCCAGAAACCAAAAAA
>JGI24188J35168_1000232_pt1 | contig 31217 bp, 33 predicted proteins | sample YNPBryantNP2012_FD_35168 | JGI IMG/M metagenome (IMG submission 35168) | reverse complement strand
GGTGATGGAAAGTCTGAACCTGCCGGTGCTGGCCGTCCGCGCTGGCCAGCCGTGCTTTCTGGAAGAGAGCTCCGCGGGCTGAGGCGCCTGTCGCGTCACTGTCTATGCTGGGCTGGGGCTTATCGGCGGTGAGCCCACCCTGACTGTGGCCTTCTCTGGCACGGGCAGTGCCAACCGGGTCGCCCCTGCGCGCGGACGTGGGGGGCGACCCACCGGGTCGCCCCCCNCAGNCTGTGTTACCACTCGCCGCCGTGTTCCAGATAACGCTGCATGTCGGCTGCGGCGACCTTGCCGGCGCCCATCGCGCTGACCACCGTCGCCGCGCCGGTGACCACGTCGCCGCCAGCCCAGACCCGCGCCATCCGCGTGCGCATGGTCGCCGCATCGGCCACCACTGTCCCATGGCGCGTGCGCTCCAGCTCCTCCGCGTCGACAAAGACCAGCGGGTTGGGACTCGTCCCCAGCGCCATGATCACCGTGTCCACTTCCATCTCGAACTCGGAGCCTTCGATCGGCACCGGCCGCCGCCGGCCGGAAGAGTCCGGCTCCCCCAACGCCATGCGGATGCAGCGCATGCCGCAGACCTGCCCCTTCTCGGTGCCCAGGATCTCGACGGGGTTGGTCAAAAAGTCAAAGATGACGCCTTCCTCCTCGGCGTGGTGCACCTCTTCGGCGCGGGCCGGCACTTCCTCGTGCGAGCGGCGGTAGACGATGTGCACCTCGCCCGCTTCCTCTCCGCTCTGGGCAGCGCGGAGGGCCTGCAGGCGCAGGCTGCAGCGCGCAGCGTCCATCGCCACGTTCCCCGCGCCGATGACGGCCACCCGCTTTCCCACCTTGACTGGCGTGTCATATTCGGGGAACTGGTAGCCCTTCATCAGATTGACGCGGGTAAGGAACTCGTTGGCCGACATGACGCCGTTATAGTTGATGCCGGGGATGTTCATGAAAGAAGGCAGGCCGGCGCCACTGCCGATAAAGACCGCGTCGAACTCGCTCAGCAGCTCCCGCATCGTCAGCGTGCGGCCGATGATGTGGTCGGTGCGGATTTCGATGCCCAGACACTCCATCGCATAGTCGATCTCGCCGTTGACGACGCTCTTGGGCAGACGGAACTCGGGAATGCCGTAGGTCAACACGCCGCCAGCCTTGTGCAGCGACTCGAAGATGACGACCTGGTGGCCCAGGCGCCCCATCTCCACCGCGCAGGTCAACCCGGCGGGGCCTGAGCCGACGATGGCGACCCGCTTGCCGGTAGACGGCGTCCGCACCAGGGGGCAGGTGCGCCCGGCCAGCTCAAAGTCGCCGACAAAGCGCTCCAGCCGGCCGATGGCGACCGGCTCGCCCTTCTTGCCCAGGACGCAGCGGGCTTCGCACTGGGTCTCCTGCGGGCAGACGCGGCCGCAGATGGCAGGCAGGCCGTTCTTGACCTTCATCGCTGCGACCGCCCCGGTCAAGTCGCCCTCGCGCAGGGCTTTGATGAACTGGGGGATCAGCACGCCGACGGGGCAGCCCTCGACGCAGTGCGGGACGGCGCACTGGAGGCAGCGGTCGGCCTCGCGCAGGGCCAGCTCCTGGCTAAAGCCCAGGGCGACCTCGTTAAAGTTGGTCCGCCGCACCTGGGGGTCCTGCGTTGGCATCTCCTGGCGCGGAATCGCCAGCCGTTCCCGTTGTGTGAGTGCGGCCATCTAGGCACCTCCCTCCAATACCTTGTCCAGGCGGCATTCGTGCTGCCAGCGTTCCACGGCAGCGCGTTCCTCCTCGCGGTAAAAGGCCTGCCGGGCCAGCAGGTTGTCCCAGTTGACCTTGTGCCCGTCGAACTCGGGACCGTCGACGCAGACGAACTGCGCGCCTTCCTCCAACAGCACGCGGCAGCCGCCGCACATCCCCGTGCCATCGATCATGATCGTGTTCAGGCTGACGATGGTGGGAACCTGGTAGGGTTTGGTGGTCAGGCTGACAAACTTCATCATGATCGCCGGGCCGATGGCCCAGACGCGGGCGATCTCTCCGCCTCGCGCCTCCAACAGCTCTTTGAGCGGCTCGGTGACCAGCGCCTTGCGCTTGTAGGAGCCGTCGTCGGTGCAGACGATCATCTCGTCCGAGACAGCGGCCATTTTGTCTTCCCAGAACAGGAGGCTCTGCGTGCGCGCGCCGATGATTGAGATGACGTGGTTGCCGGCCTGGTGGAGCGCCCGCGCGATCGGGTAGAGGGGGGCAATGCCCACCCCGCCGCCGACGCAGGCCACCGTGCCGTACTGCTCGATCTCGGTGGGGTGGCCCAGCGGGCCGGCCACGGTGAGGAACGTGTCGCCGACCTCTTTTGCGCCCATCTGCATTGTCGATTTGCCGACCTCCTGGAAGATGAGGGTGATGGTGCCAGCCTCGCGGTCGAAATCGGCGATGGTCAGGGGGATGCGCTCGCCGTGCTCGTCGTTGATGACGATGACGAACTGTCCGGCCCTGGCCTTGCGGGCGACCTGAGGGGCTTCCACCACCATGAGCTTGGTGACGTCGCTCAAGACTTGTTTTTCCAGAATCCTGTACACTATGGACCTCCTCGGAAGGATGGAATACGCCAGCGCCCCAAAGAATAGTCCAAAATGCGTTTCTGGTCAAGTAGGGGCCAGTTCGTAGGACAACTGCGAGCAGTTGTCCTACGTCGCCAGGCAATGGGGTGCCCCACGCCAATGCTCTGCTGCGAACACCCCAGCGGGGTGTTCGCAGCAGAGCATTGTCACCCTGAGCGCAGCGAAGGGTCTCGTTACGACACGGATTGTTTTTCCATTGCTCGGCGGGGTCTGTAACCCCCGGCAGGGGCCGCCGGGTCACAGACCCGGCAGGAGCAGGGTGGGCGGGGTGCCTCCTTCTTCGAACACCCCAGCGCCCCTGCGGTTGCGTTTCGCTGTCGAGATGGTATAATGCAGGCCTGTGTCTGCCGCCTGTAGAGAGCAGGCGCTGAAAAATCCGATGGAGAANTGCTCTTTATGCCCGAAATCAGCGAGCTGATCGAGAGACTGTTGCAGGTCTCTGAGTTCTTTGCCTACGTCGTCCTGTTCTTTATCATCTTTGCCGAGTCGGGCCTTTTCTTTGGCTTCTTTCTGCCTGGCGACAGCCTGATGCTGACGACGGGCCTGCTGGCCTCGCGGCACATTCTGAACATCTACATCCTGATCCCCCTGCTCTTTGCCGGCGCGGTGCTGGGCGATTCGGTGGGCTACTGGTTTGGCGCCAAGACAGGACCGCCGCTGTTCAACCGGCCCAGCTCGCTGCTCTTCCGCCGCGAGAATCTGCTCAAGGCCAAGGCGTTCTACGACAAACACGGCGGCAAGACGATCACCCTGGCCCGCTTCCTGCCCTTTATCCGCACCTTTGCCCCCATCGTCGCCGGCGCAGCGGGAATGGACTACCGCCGCTTTGTCCTCTTCAATCTGCTGGGCGGCTTCCTCTGGGCGATCGGCATGACGACGCTGGGCTATTACCTGGGCCGTTTCTTTGGTACCATCGAGGGCGTCGATCGCTACTTTACCCTGCTGGTGCTGGCCTTTTTCTTCATCCCCGGCCTGCCCACGCTCTTCCACCTCTGGAAGGACAACCGCGAGCGCATTTTCGCCTGGCTCCGCCGCCGCTTCGCCCGCTCCGAACCGCCGGCGGCCTGATCCTCACGACACGCACAGCGGAGGCCCCCAAGGCCTCCGCTGTGCGTTACGTAGCGGTTACGGTTCGGTGAAATGGATTGCAAAGGGCATCAGAATCTGGTATGCTACAGGCAGAGTGCCCGCCATGAACAGAAAGCTGGCCTGGATTCTGCTCGCCTCTCTGGCCGCGCTGACGATGAGCGTCAGCACTGCCGCGCCGCCAACCCATGCCACGCTGGAACCTCACCTGGGGTACGGCATCAACGTCCGCAACGCCGCCCATCTGGACAGCCTGGCCGCCCCGCTGGGCTTTGAATGGGTCAAGCTCTGGGAGGAGTACGGCCCCCTGCCCGTCGCGCCGCTGCCCTATGACGTGCTCTTTATGATCACCTGCGACAGCTATATCGGCGACCTCCAGGCCTGGGGCGACCACGTCCAGGCCGTGGCCGAGGCCGGGCGGGGCATTGTCGACGCTTACGAGATCTGCAACGAGCCCAACGTCACCACTTTCTGGGGCAACCAGCCGCCTGACCCCGCCCGCTATACGGCGATGCTCTGCACCGCCTATGAGCGCATCCAGGCCACCGACCCCGCCGCGATTGTCGTCAGCGCGGGGCTGGCGCCGGTCGGACGCATCAGCGGCACGTGCAACGGCTGGCCGGGCAACGACTGCGGCGCGATGGACGAGCGCCGCTACGCCGAGGCCATGCTCGCCGAGGGCGCGGGCAGTTGTATGGACGCCTTCGGCTATCACCCCTACGGCTTTGCTTACGCGCCGGAACAGGACGCGGAAAGCGTCCCCAACGGCTTTGCCTTTCGCGGCGCCGAGGTGATGCACCAGATCCTGGTCGACAACGGCCTGGTCGACCTGCCGCTCTGGGCCACCGAGTTCAACTGGCTGCGCAACCCCTCGGCGGACGGAGCGCTGGCCGATTGGTGTCACCGCATCCCTGCCTTTGAGGACAACTTTGGCTGGATGCTCGTCAGCGAGGCGCAGCAGGCCGATTACCTGCGGCGCGCCTACCAGTACGCCGACGAAAACTGGCCCTGGATGCACGGCATGTTCGTCTGGAACCTGGACTGGCACAATTACAACTGGCTCTGCGAGCCGAGCCGCTACTTTTCCGTCCGCCGCAACGATGGCACCGACCTGGGCTCGCCCACACAGGCGTATGCTGCCCTGGCGGCGATGCCCCGCCGGCCTGCCTCTTTCGCACCACGGCTGCGGTTGCAGCCTGACCGACTCGTCCTCCTGGCCGATGTCGATCAACCGCGCCTGATCACCACGGGGGCGCTGGTGCGCAACGGCGGCTACCGCACCTTCGACTGGACGGCAGAGGCTGACCCAAATGGCCAGATTGTGCCGACGCTGTTGCAGGCCAGCGGGACAGAAGGCGCATCGCTCTGGCTCACAGTAGACACGACNGCCTTCCCCCTCGGCCTCTACAGCGGCGCGATCACTGTCACTGCCACCACAAGCGATGTGCTGGACTCGCCCGCTATTTTGCCGCTGGAGGTACACGTTGTTGCCGATCTGTGGACAGTTCATCTGCCGCTTGCTCTGCACAGCGGGCGTTAGTTTGACTTGCCAGCCAGTTGTGGTAAACTATTCACGCTGGGCGGGAGGGAGGTTCTTATGACTCAAGAACAGACTGGAATCGCCGGATCGACTGAAGAATCCCCGACGGGTAAGACGGTCGTTTGCATCGAAGACGAGCCGGAGATGATCGACCTGGTGCGCCTGATCCTGGGGCGCAAGGGTTTCAAGCTCATCGGCGCGGTGGGTGGTCGCGAAGGTCTGGAGACAGTGCGCCGGGTTCGGCCTGACCTGGTGCTGCTGGACCTGATGATGCCGGACATGGATGGCTGGGAGGTCTACCAGCAGATGAAGGCCGATGAGGAATTGCGCGATATTCCGGTCATTGTCGTCACGGCCAAGGCGCAGAGCATTGACAAAGTGCTGGGCCTGCACATCGCCAAGGTGGACGATTACGTCACCAAGCCCTTCGGCCCGCAAGAGCTCTGGGAAAGCGTCAGCCGCGTTCTCAAGGTTCAGATCTAGCCAGATCGAAAGGGAGCGGCAACGGCCTGGTTTTTCGACCAGGGCCGTTGCCGCTGTTTGTAAGGTGGTCTGCCCAGAGGACACGAAGGTTGAACCCNTCAAGGCTGTTTTTGTACCCTTTCGAGGCNCCGCCAGGCCGCGGCCAGGCCGTCGAGCAGGTCGCCGGCCGCCATCCCCGCTGCCCCTTTGCGGCGGCGGGCCAGTTCCCCGGCCAGGCCGTGCAGATAAGCCCCGCAGACGGCGGCCTCAAAGCCGCCTAGCCCCTGCGCGCGCAGGGCGACGATAGCCCCGGCCAGCACATCTCCTGTGCCGCCCGTCGCCAGGCCCGCGTTGGCAAACGGCTCGATCACTGTCTGGCCGTCGGGCGCAGCGACGACGGTATAGGCGCCCTTGAGCACGACGACGTGCCCCCACGCCTGAGCATAGCGGCGCGCCACGTCGATGCGCTCAGCCTGGATCTCGGCAGTGGAGAGGCCGCAGAGGCGGGCCATCTCGCCCGGATGGGGGGTCAGCACCGTGCCCGGCGGCAGGCGCGTTGCCCAACCCTTCATCCTGGCCAGGATGTTCAGCCCGTCGGCGTCGACCACGAGCGGCGGGAGCGCTGGCGGGGTGGGGGGCGTCGACTCGCCGCGCACAAAGCCCACCGTCCGCGGCTCTTGCTCGCCGACCAACAGGCCGCGCACGAACTCGACCGTCTCGCGCTCCTGCCCCAGCCCCGGTCCGACCAGCAGGGCATTGTATTCCGGTGCGCGTTCAGCAAGCAGCTCCGTCGCAGCGGGCGCGATCACACCCAGCTCGTGCGGCAGCAGCAGATAGGTCGCCTCGGCCAGCGCCGCAGCGACCGCGGTGTGAATCGCCGCAGGCAGTGCTATGGTGACCAGTCCGGCACCCGCGCGCACGGCAGCCGCGCCGGCCAGCCGCGCCGCGCCGGTATAGTTGGCCGACCCGGCGACGATGAGCGCTTTGCCGAACGTGCCCTTGTGGGCGTCCGGCGGGCGGGCAGGCAGCCAGGCGCACACCATCTCCACCGTGGCGACCTCCAGCGCAACCCCATTGACCAGGGCCGGGTCGGTGCCGATGTCAGCAATGACCAGTTCGCCCAGCGCCCCCGCGCCAGGGAAGCGGAAATGGCCTTGCTTGGGATAGGCAAAGGTCACCGTCAGGTCGGCCGGCAGCGCGGCCTCGTCCAGCGCCCCGCTGTCGAAATCGAGGCCGCTGGGACCGTCCACTGCGACGACGAGGGGCCGCTGCCGCCGGGGCACGGCGGGGATGCCGCCAATGCGCACGCGGCCGGCAGATGTGCGCTCGCGGCTCTCCAGCATCTCTCCGACCGCGCGCAGCACCTCGGCGATCGTGCCGTGGATGGGCAGGGCAGTGCCGGTGCCCAACAGCGCGTCGATCAGCACGTCGGCACTGGCGGCCATACGGCGCAACGCCTGAAGCTGAGGATCATCCTGGGCGGCCAGGCAGCGCACGGCCAGCTCCTGAAGGCGGCGGTAGTTGTCGTCCTCGCTGGCGTCGCGCGGACGGGTGAGATAGCAGGCCACGTCAGCCCCGGCCTGGGCCAGATAGCGCGCTGCGACCAGGCCGTCGCCGCCGTTGTTGCCCGGTCCGACCAGCACCAGCACCCGCTTTCCCTTGACCGGCATTCGCTCTTGCAGCGCCTCGGCGACGCCGCGCCCGGCGCGCTCCATCATCTCGGCGTATGAATGGCCGGCAGCATCGGCTGCGGCCTCAATCGCCCGCATCTGGGCAACGGAAACGACTTTCATCATGGCCTCCGTAGATCGCATATCGCATATCGCATATCGCTTATCGCTAATCGCCACTCGCTTATCGCCACTCGCCGACCGCGATTCACGATACGCGATAGGCGATAAGCGATAAGCGATTAGCGATTCACGATACGCGATAGGCGATTAGCGATTAGCGATAAGCGATTAGCGATTCACGATACGCGATAGGCGATTAGCGATTAGCGATAAGCGATTAGCGATTCACGATACGCGATAAGCGATTAACGATGAGCGATTAGCGATACGCGATACGCGATAAGCGATTGGCAAGCCACGTACCCACAGCGATGCTGAGCGCCGCCAGCAGCATGAGCGCCGGGTAGCCCAGGAAAACGCCAGGGCGGAGGGCGTTCAGGCCGTCGATGAGCGGGCCGCCCAGGCGACTGGCGGCTCCGGCGCCGGCCGTCGCCAGGTTGGAGAGACCCAGGTACTTGCCAGCCTCGTCCCGGGGAATCATGTCGGTCGCCAGCGCCCAGTTGACGCTCAAAAAGATGCCCGTCGCTGCGCCGATGATTGTCCCGGCGATGTAGAGAGGGGGGACCGTGCGGATAGGGATGAGCATCAGCACGCCCAGCGCGGCCAGGATGCCCGCCAACTGGTTCAGCCGCAGACGGCCAAAGCGGTCGGAGAGGTAGCCGGCGGGAAAGACCAGCACCGTCAGCGCCAGGCCGATGGTAGCCATGAGGTTGCCGGTAACGGCGGCGGGGTCTGGCACTTGCAGCCGGTCGCGGATATAATACTGGGCAAAGGCCTGCACGGCATAGATGCCCAGCAGGATCAGGAAGCGGGAGACGAGCAGACGGGCGTAGCCAGGAGCACGGCTCAGGTCAACGCGCAGAGTCTCGCGCAGCGCCTGGACAGCGGCCGGGCCGCCGGCGCTGCTGGCGGGCGCTTCGGGCGTGCNCACCAGGGTGACCAGTGCGGTTGCTGCGACGACGACGCCGGTGACGGTCAGCGCCAGCGCGGCGTTGCCATCGCTCATCAGCTTGCCGGCCACCAGCGAGGTCACGATCAGGCCGCTCATTTCAAAGAGGTTTTTGATCCCTGCTGCCAGCCCGTGCCGCTCCTGCGGCACCAGGTCGGGGATGAGGCCCTGGGCGGGGCCATGCGCGGTATTGGAGACGAGCTGCAGCAAAATGTAGGTCAGGATCAGCACCCCCAGGCTGCTGGCGCGGGCCATGATGGCCAGAACGATCAGGGTGAGGATCACACCCAGCAGGATCCAGGGCCGTCGCCGCCCCCAGCGCGAGCGTGTGCGGTCGCTGAGCGCGCCGGCCAGCGGTTGTATGACCATGGCCAGTATCAGACCGCCAAAGGTGAGGCTGCCCAGGTAGGTGTTCTTGAGCGCTTCCGGCACAAAGCCCAACAGCATCGCTGGCAGGATGATGGGGTGCAGGCCGTTCCACAGAAAGGCCAGGCCGAACCAGTAGACGTTCATGCCGATATAGTCTCGCTTGCGCATAGATCAGGAACTCCATCTGATTGGTTGTTTCAAAAGGAGACTGCACCATGATACCACAAGATACTTTGGAGAGGAAAGCGCGCTACCGTGTCCCACTGCGCCTGGCGGGCGGGCTGGTCTGGGCGGCGCTGACGCTGCGGCAGCGCTCTTTCGCCGCCGATGCGCGGCTGGCTATGACAGGGGTGCATCCAGAGCCGGAGATAACGGGAGCCGCGGAAATCCCTGCCCGTGGACCGTGCCTGGTGACTTGCAATCACTACAGCCGGCCGGGCCTGGGCGCCTGGTGGCTGCCGCTGACGATCAACGCTATCGTCGCTGCGCAGCGCACCGCCGCCGACCGCGAAATCCATTGGGTGATGACAGCAGCGTGGACTTTTCCACAGAGCCGCTGGAAGCGCCGTCTGCTGACGCCGCTGACGCGCCGGGCCTTTGCGCGCGTGGCGCATGTCTATGGTTTTGTGCCCATGCCGCCGATGCCACCTGACCCGGACGAGGTCGAGGCGCGGGCCATCGCCGTGCGGCGGACGCTGCGCCTGGCCCGCCAACTGGCACAGTCCGGGGGCATGATCGGCCTGGCGCCCGAAGGGCAGGATACGCCCGACGGCAAGCCAGGCGAGCCGCCGCCAGGGGCGGGCTCTTTCATCGCCCTGCTGGTGCAGGCTGGCATGCCGGTGCTGCCGGTAGGCGTCAGCGAGCGGCGAGGGCGGCTGCGGCTGGCCTTTGGGCCGTGCTTTGTGCCCCAGGTCCCCCCGGATCGGGCCGGGCGTGACCGCGCCGTGGCGCAGCAGGTGATGGCAGCGATCACAGCGCTTTTGTGAAATGACCGCAGTGGTCAAAGAAGCGCTTCGATGGTATACTCGCCCAATCATTCCTTCCAGGGAGAGAAATCAGGATGCGTAATTTGCTGGTCACCGGCGCTGCCGGATTCATCGGCTCGAACTTTGTCCGCTACATGCTGAGCAGATACGCCGACTATCGCGTCGTTGTCTATGACAGGCTGACCTATGCGGGCAATCTCGACAACCTGAAAGACGTCGAAGAGCGTTTCGGGCCGCGTTATGCTTTCGTCAAGGGCGACATTTGCGACGCCGCACGGGTGCGCCAGACGATCCAGGCGCATGGGATCGACACCATCGTCAACTTTGCCGCCGCCACTCACGTCGACCGCTCGCTGATGGAGCCGGACGAGTTCCTGCGCACCGATGTCTTTGGCACCTACGTGCTGCTGGAAGCGGCCAGAGAGTTCGGCCTGGAGCGTTACCACCAGATCAGCACCGACGAGGTCTATGGCGAGGTGCTGGAGGGCCGCTCCTGCGAGACGGACCGCCTGCACACGCGCAGCCCCTACTCCGCTTCTAAGGCGGCGGGCGACCTGATGTGCATCGCTTACTACACCAGCTTTGGCGTGCCGGTGACGATCACCCGTGGCTCCAACAACATCGGCCCCTACCAGTACCCGGAAAAGGTCGTGCCCCTCTTCATCACCAACGCCATCGATGACCTGCCGCTGCCCCTCTACGGCGACGGCTTGCAGATGCGCGACTATCAGTACGTTCTCGATCACTGTGAGGGCATCGACCTGGTGCTGCACAAGGGGCAGATCGGCGAGGTCTATAACCTGGGCAGCGGCCAGGAGACGCGCAACATCGACATGGCCCACGCCATCCTCGACCTGCTGGGCAAGCCCTATTCGCTCATCCAGCCGGTCAAGGACCGCCCCGGCCACGACCGGCGCTATGCGCTGGACGTGTCCAAGATCCGCGCCCTGGGCTGGGAGTGCGGCCACACGTTCGAGCAGGCCATCGCCGACACGGTGCGCTGGTACGTCGAGAACGAGTGGTGGTGGCGCAAGATCAAGAGCGGCGAGCACTACCGCGCCTACTACAAACAGCAGTACGAAGGGCGAGAGATCAGGCCGTAGGAGAGACCAGGGCGGGATGGCCGACGCGGGGCGCATCGCCCGCTTTCTGCTGAAAGACGTGGCGCGGGCGTGCAAAGAGTTCGACCTGCTGGCGGCGGGGGACCGGGTGGCGGTGGCGGTCTCCGGCGGCAAGGACAGCCGCACGCTGCTCGATCTGTTGCTGCGCTACCGCGAGCGGCTTCCCTGCGAACTGGTCGCCCTGCACGTCGTCGGCGCGCACGTCGGTCTGCCTGACCTGCGGGAGCAGTTGGCGCCGTGGTTCCAGGCGCGGGGCGTGGCCTACCGTTTTGTCCCGCTGGAAATCGGCCCCGACGACCAGCCGCCGCTGGACTGTTTCCGCTGCTCGCGGCAGCGGCGCCGGGCGCTGGCGACGGCGGCAGCGGAGAACGGCTGCAACAGGCTGGCCCTTGGCCACCATGCCGACGACGCGGCGGTGACGACGCTGCTCAACCTGATGTTCGCCGGGCGCGTCGAGACGCTGTCCCCGCGGGTCGACCTGTTCGGCGGGCAGATCGTGCTCATCCGCCCGCTGATCTATGTGCCGGCGAAGGAGATCGCTTACTACGCCCGCGCCGCCGGCTTTCCGCCCACGCCGCCCTGCCCCTTCGAAAGCGACGCCAACCGCCAGGCTGCCGCCGCTTTCCTGCGCAGCTTTGGCCGTCAGCAGCGCCGCATCCGCGCCAACCTGTGGCGCGCGGCAGGCAAGGGGCTCAGGCCGTCTCCAGGTAGCGCTCCAGCTCCCACTCCGTGACCTGGATGCGGTAGGCGTCCCACTCCGCCCGCCGCGCCCGCAGCATCGTCTCGGTGATCGCCGGACCGAGTGCCTCCTGGATCACCTCGTCCCGCTCCAGCTCGTCCAGCGCCTCGGCCAGCGTGCCGGGGAGCACGCCGATGGCCCGCTCCTCCAACCCCCCGCTGTCCAGATCGTACACGTCCTCGTTGACTGGCGAGGGCGGTTCCAATTGGCGCTCGATGCCGTCGAGGCCGGCGGCCAGGCTGGCGGCAAAGGCCAGATAGGGGTTGGCGCTGGGGTCGGGGCAGCGCAGCTCGATGCGCGCCGCTTTTTCCACGTTGGCCCGCGCCGCCGGGACGCGGATGAGCGCCGAGCGGTTGAGGTGCGCCCAGCAGATATAGACCGGCGCTTCGTAGCCTGGGGTAAGACGCTTGTAGCTGTTGACGGTCGGGGCGACGACGGCGGCCAGCGCCCGCGCATGGACCAACTGTCCGGCAATAAAGTGGTAAGCCATGGGGGAAAGACAATAGGCGTCGCCAGGGTCGTAGAAGAGATTGTGGCCGTCCGGCCCAAAGATGCTCTGGTGGCAGTGCATGCCGCTGCCGTTGACGCCAAAGATCGGCTTGGGCATAAAGCTGGCGTAGAGGCCGTGGCTGGCAGCGACCGCGCGCACGGCGTACTTGAAGGTGATGGCGTTGTCGGCGCTGGTCAGGGCGTCGGCATAGCGAAAATCGATCTCGTGCTGGGCGGTGGCCCCTTCGTGATGACTCGTCTCTACGGCAATGTCCATCGCCTCCAGCGCCAGGATGATCTCGCTGCGCACCTGCTGCGCCTCGTCGCGCGGCGAAAAGTCAAAGTAGCCGCCCACGTCGTGGGGGACGGGACGCAGGGGGGTCGCGCCGTCGCGCTTGAAGAGAAAGAACTCGATCTCCGGCCCCACGTTGTAGACATAACCGCGCTCGCCAGCGCGGGCCAGCATCCGCCTGAGCGCCGAGCGCGGATCGCTGGGAGAGGGCTGACCGTCCGGCCCGTGCACGTTGCAGATGAGCCGCGCCCGTCGCCGCTCCGGGTCGCTCCAGGGCAGCACCCGATAGGTCGCCGGGTCGGGCATCAGCACCATGTCGCTCTCATAGATGCGGGCAAAGCCGGCGATAGAGGAGCCGTCGAACCAGATACCCTCCTCCAGCGCGCTCTCCAGCCGGCCCAGGGGAATCGTCACGCTCTTGACCGCACCCAGGATGTCAGTAAACTGGAGGCTGACAAAGCGGACCCCGTCCTCCCTGGCGCGGCGGATTAGCTCGTTGTTCATCGTTACCCTCCTTCGCGTATTGCCTATCGCGTATCGCGTATCGCGATTGGTGCTGTTTGTGTTGTTATTCGTCCTCAACAATGCGAATGTGCAACTCTTCCAGTTGCTGCGGTTCTGCTGGCGACGGCGCGCCGGCCATCAGGTCCACCGCCTGGAGCGTNTTGGGGAAGGCCATCACCTCGCGGATGCTGCTCTCGCCTGCCAGCAGCATCACCAGCCGGTCGATGCCCGAGGCGATGCCGCCGTGCGGCGGCGTTCCGTACTCGAACGCCTCCAGCATATGGCCAAAGCGCTCGCGCGCCGTCTCCAGGTCGAGGCCGATCAGCTCAAAGACCTTTTCCTGCACCGGGCGTTGATGGATACGGATGCTGCCGCCGGCTGTCTCCTCGCCATTGCAGACCCAGTCGTGCTGCAGGCCGCGCACTTTGCCGGGGTCACTGTCCAGGAGCGGCACGTCCTCCGCCACCGGCGCGGTAAAGAGATGATGGCTGGGGTCCCAGCGCTGCTCGTCCTCGTTCCACTCAAAGAGCGGGAAACCCGTCACCCAGCAGCAGGCCAGCACATGGGGGTCGCGCAGGCCCAGCCGCTCGCCCATCTCCAGGCGCAGCGCGCCGAGCGCTGCCGCCACGACCCGCGGCGGCGCGGCGACCAGCAGCAGCAGGTCGCCCGGCTGTCCCCCCAGCCGCCCGACGATGGCCGCCGTCTCCTCCTCGCTCAGATGCCTGGCAAAAGAGGAGCGCGCGCTGCCGTCCTCGCCAATGGCGTGCCAGGCCAGGCCGGCCGCGCCCTCTTTCCTGGCCCGTTCGGTCAACTCGTCGAGCTGGCGGCGGCTGTAGGCAGCGCAGCCGGGGGCGCGGATGCCCTTTACCTGCCCGCCCGCGGCGATCGTGTCACGAAAGACGCCAAAGCTGCTGGTTGCAGCCAGATCGGAGAGGTCGACCAGCTCCATGCCAAAGCGCAGGTCGGGCCGGTCGGTGCCAAAGCGGGCCATCGCCTCGGCATAGGTCAGACGAGGGAAGGGCTTGAACAGCAGCCTGCGCTCAGAGCATGTCTCGATGACGTGGGTCATCATCTCCTCGGTCAGGGCGATGATGTCCTCCTGTTCGACAAAACTCATCTCCAGGTCGAGCTGGGTGAACTCGGGCTGGCGGTCGCCGCGCAGGTCCTCGTCGCGGAAACAGCGGGCGATCTGGAAATAGCGCTCAAAGCCAGCGACCATGAGCAACTGCTTGAGCTGCTGCGGCGACTGGGGGAGGGCGTAGAACTTGCCGGGATGGATGCGGCTGGGCACCAGATAGTCGCGCGCCCCTTCGGGAGTGGTCTTGAACAGGATCGGCGTCTCGATCTCGATAAAGCCGCGCGCGCAGAGAAAGTCGCGGATGGTTTTGATGACGCGGTGGCGCAGGATGATGTTGGCCTGCATGCGCTGCCGCCGCAGGTCCAGGTAGCGGTACTTGAGGCGCAGCGACTCGTCCACAGGGCTGTCGTCAAAGATGTAGAAGGGCGGCGTGCGGGCCAGGTTGAGGATGACGACCTCCTCAGCCAGCACCTCGACCTCGCCTGTTGGCATGGCCGGGTTGACCAGGCCCTCCGGCCGCCGGCGCACGGTCCCTTTGACCTGCAACACATACTCCTGGCGCGCCTGGGCAGCGACCTGGTGCGCCGCCGGGAAGCGGTCGGGGTCCGTCACCACCTGGACGATGCCAGAGCGGTCGCGCAGGTTGATAAAGACAAGCCCGCCGTGGTCGCGCTGGCGGTTGACCCAGCCGGCCAGGGCAACTTTTTGACTGACATCCCTGGCCCGTAACTCGCCGCAGTGGTGTGTCTTGAGCATCTTTGCACCTCCGGAATAAAGAACAAGCCGCCCCGCTGGGGACGGCCTGGTCTGGCAAAACGCATTTTCAACCGCGCAGCACGGACCGTCCCCCGGGACGGGTCGGCTGATCGTCGTCGTTGAACGCTGCGCGGTGTGACATAGAGACCTCGGTCAAATTATACCATAACGTGGCAGGGTCGCAACCGGAGAGAAGGGGAGGGGGTCAGCAGAGCGCTGGCGTGGGGCATTCCTTGCTCGGCGGGGGTCTGTGACCCCCCGCCAGTGGGGGGCGCCGGGTCACAGGCCCGGCGGGAGCAGGTCGGGCGGGGCGCTCTACCCTTTTGCTACGAACATCCAGCCCGGGAAATCTGGCTTGACGTTTTCAGCGACACACGTTATAATTACTGNCTGCGCTCTCTTTTCGCAAAGGGTGCTCCTCACNATTTNTTTTGACAAGGAGAAAGAATCATGAAGTGGGAATGTCTGGTCTGTGGCTACGTCTATGACCCCGCTGTGGGCGATCCGCAAGCAGGCATCGAGCCTGGCACTGCCTTCGAAGACCTGCCCGATGACTGGGTCTGTCCCGACTGCGGCGCAAGCAAGGATATGTTCGAACAGGTAGGGTAAAGCCGGTTCGCATGACCCGCTATGTCATCGTCGGCAATGGCGTCGCTGGCGTGATGGCGGCGCAGGCCATCGCTGCGGCCGAGCCGGGCGCTGACCTGCACATCTACGCCGCTGAGCCTTATCCCTACTACCGCCGTCCGCAGCTACCTGCTTTGATCGCTGGCGAGGTTGCTGAGGCAGACATCATCCACCGTCCGCCTGAATGGTACGAGGGGCAGGGCATCCGCGTTCATCTGAACAGCCGGGTGGCAGAGCTGGACACGGCTGGGCGGCGGCTGCGCCTGGAAGATGGCGTGGCCGTCGCTTATGACCGGCTATTGTTGGCAACGGGGGGCTATGCCTGGATGTTGCCGGTCGATGGGGCGGCGCAGCGCGGCGTGTTCACCCTGCGCACGCTCGACGACGCCCGCGCCATCCGCGAGCATGCCCGTCAGGCGCACCATGCCGTCGTGATCGGCGGAGGACTGCTCGGCCTGGAAACGGCGCGCGCCGTCCGCGCCCTGGGCGCCGGGGTGACTGTTCTGGAAGCCGCCGACTACCTGCTGCCCCGCCAGGTCGATCGCGAGGGGGCAGCGCTGCTGCAAAAGCTGGTCGAGGGCCTGGGTATCGAGGTGCTCACCGGCGTTGCCACCGAAGCCATCCTGGGCAATGGCGCTGTGCGCGCCGTGCGCCTGCGCAGCGGCCATGAGCTCCCCGCCGATATGGTCGTCTGCGCTGCCGGCTGGCGGCCCGAGCTGACGCTGGCGCGGCAGGCAGGGCTGGCTATCGGCCGCGCGGTGACCGTGGACGCACACCTGCAGGCCAGCGCCGAGGGCGTCTATGCGGCGGGCGACGTTGTCGAGGCGGGCGGGCGGCTCTACGGCATTGTCCCGGCGGCGGTCGAGCAGGCCCGCGTGGCGGCGGCGAACATGGTCGCGCCGGGCAGCGCCGTCTACGAGGGCACGCTGCCCTTCACCACGCTCAAAGTCGCCGGCGCCGAGCTGACCTCGCTGGGCCTCTGTGCTGGTGAGGACTCTTCGTACACCGTGCTGCGTCACGTCGATCTGGCCCATCGCCACTATCGCAAGTTTGTCCTTCAGGACGGGCGGATCGTCGGCGCCATTCTGCTCAACGAGCGCGAGCGCACGCTGGCCGTCCGCCGCCTGCTCGAAGGCGGCGTGGACGTCTCGGCCTATGTCGACCGATTGCTGGATGACGATTTCGACTTCAAGGAGTTGCTTGGGTGAGGTTTTTTAGCCACAGATTACACAGATTACATGAATTTTGGTCAGAATCTGTGAAAATCTGTGTAATCTGTGGCTGAACTACAGGTTTTGAGTTGTGCGCGGTCAGAGACTGCGCCGCGGGGAGATTATTTTCAAGGAGAGGAAACATGCACAAGATGAGTCGTTCCAACCTGGAGGCCGCTTTCGCCGGGGAAAGCCAGGCCTTCACCCGCTACACGATCTATGCCGACAAGGCAGAGAAAGAGGGCCTGCCCGAGGTCGCGCGCCTTTTCCGCGCTGTGGCCAGGGCTGAGCTCATCCACGCCACCAGCCACCTGCGCACCCTGGGCGGCATCAACCAGAGCGAGGAAAACCTGCAGGAGGCCATCAACGGCGAGACCTACGAGGTTGAGGAGATGTACCCCGCCTTCCAGGCTGTGGCCGAGCTGCAGGAGGAAAAGGTGGCGCTGCGCTCGCACAAGTTCGCCTATGAGGCCGAAAAAGTCCACGCCGGCATGTACCAGCGCGCCCGCCAGGCCGTCATAGCCGGGCAGGATGTCGAGGTCGGCCCCATTCACGTCTGCGAGGTCTGCGGCTGGACGGTGGAGGGCGAGGCGCCCGACCGCTGNCCGCTGTGCGGCGCGCCCAAGGACAGNTTCATCAAGTTCTAGCNGNTGGGCGAAAAGACAAACCGCAACCTCTACGAGGCCTTTGTCGGCGAGGCCAAGGCCCATCGTCGATTGCTGGCCTACGCTCGCAAGGCGGACGAGGAGGGCTATCCCGACATCGCCCGCCTCTTCCGTGCCGTGGCCTATGCCGAGGGCATTCACGCTGACAGGGCCCTGCGCCTGCTGGGCGATGTGGTGGTGAAGGACACCGAATCGAACCTGCAGTCATCGTTCGAGCGCGAGTCCGCCGCCAGCCAGAACGCCTATCCGCGCTTTATCCAGGAGGCGGAGGAAGAGGGCGACCGGNGGGCGGCGCTGGCCTTCAGCCAGGCACGCGACGTCGAGGAGATGCACGCCCGGCTTTACAAGGTGGCCGTTGGTTGCATGCTGCGCGAAGAACCATGCACCTACTATGTCTGCGAGGTGTGCGGCTATGTTTCCGAAGGCAAGCCGGAAGATGATTGCCCCGTCTGTGGGGCCAAACCGGACAAGTTCGTTCGCATCGATTGAGAGGAGCNGAACGATGGCAGCATTTACCGCATCTGAGGCGCTGGACATTGCCATGCGCCTGGAGCGCAANGGCCAGGCCTTTTATGAGGCCGCCGCGCGCAAGATCAACCATGTCGAGGTGAGAGAGCTGCTCTTGACCCTGGCCCAGTGGGAACAGCGCCACTATGAGACGTTCCAGAAGCTGGCTGACCGGCTCAGGCTCGCCGAGCCGCCGCTCCTGAGCGGGCCGTACTGGGAAGAGTATGAGCTCTACATCCAGGCGGCGTTGGGCAATGCCATGTTCTACGGTCCGGACAAGGCCGTGGCGGTGGCCGATCAGGTGGAGAGCATCGAGCAGGCGCTGCGTATGGCGCTGGGGCTGGAGAAGGACTCGCTGCTCTTTTACTACGACCTCCGCGAGATGATGCCCGAATCGGAGCGCGGCGCGGTGGACGAGATCATCCGCGAGGAGAAGGGCCACGCCACGCGCCTGGCCAANCTGCTGCGCGGCGGAGAAGCGACGCTCTAGGCGGCGCACGTCTCTGCCGCTGCGCTGTGTCTTCACCCCACTCCCTTTCGGCGGATTGCCCTCTCTCCGCTTGCGGGGGGAGGGCGAAGTTTCCGGAGAGGGGTCTTGGCTCCTGGCGGGTTTGTGACCCGCCGGCGCGGGAGTGCAAAGGTCTAATAAAGATATAATAGAAACTNATTGACTTTATTCCTGTGGCGTGATACAATAACTGCCAGAATCGACGAGNGGAGGCTGTTTCTGTGTTCTTCGAAAAGGTCGTCTATCTCGACAATGCGGCGGCGACGCGGCTGGACGAGCGGGTGTTGGAGGCGATGAAGCCCTACTTTTTCGACACCTACGCCGTAGCCACATCGCAGTTCGGCTATTCCCTGGGCATCGAAGCCCGCGACGCGCTGGATGACGCCCGCGCCCGCATCGCCTCGACGCTGGGGGCCAATCAGGAAGAGTTCATCTTTACCTCCGGCAGCACCGAGTCCAGCAACATGGCGCTCAAGGGCGTGGCGATGGCACTGGGTGAAAAGAAGGGCCGCCATCTGATCATCAGCCCGATCGAAGATTTCCCCGTCCTGTACAGCGCCCGCGCCCTGGAGCGGCAGGGCTTTCGGGTGACCCGCGTGGCCGTCGATGAGGACGGGCGGATCGACCTGGACCATCTGCGCGACTCGATCACCGACGAGACGATCCTGGTCTCGATCCAGGCGGCCAACCAGGAGATCGGCACGCTGCAGGACCTGGCGGCCATCGCCGCGATCTGCCGTGAAAAGGGTGTGCTCTTCCACACGGACGCCACCCACAGCTTTCCGCGCCTGCCGCTGGACGTGCGGCAGGTGCCGGTCGATCTGGTGACCGTTGCCGCGCACACGATCCACGGCCCCAAGGGCATCGGTGGCCTCTATGTGCGCAGCGGCACGCCCATCCGCAAGTGGATGGACGGCGGCTTTCAGGAGTTCGACCTGCGCGCCGGTGTGGAGGACATCCCCAGCGCCGTGGGCTTTGCCCGCGCTGTGGAACTGGTCACGCCGGAGGAGACCGCCCGCCTGCAGGCCATGCGCGAGCGGCTGTTCGAGCGGNTGTTGCAGATTCCGCACAGCCGCGTCAACGGGCACCGCACGCTGCGCCTGCCGCACAACGTCAACGTTTCTTTCCGCTTTGTCGAGGGCGAGTCGCTGCTCCTGCACCTGGACATGCGCGGCTTTGCTGTCAGCACCGGCTCGGCCTGCTTCAGCCGCTCGTTGGAGGCCAGCCACGTCATCCTGGGTATCGGCGGCAACCACGAGCGCGCCCATGGCTCGGTGCGCTTTACCTTTGGCCGCTTCAACGAGGAGGGGGACGTCGACGCCGTGGCCAAGGCCGTAGCCGAAGTAGTCGCCCAACTGCGGCGCATCAGCCCGCTGGGCAAAGAATCGTCCATCGCTGATCGCTAATCGCTTATCGCTTATCGCCTATCGCTAATCGCGTATTTTTAAATCGCGCGATACACGATACGTGATGTCCGATACCCGATACCCGATAGGTGATACGCGATACGCGATAGGCGACAAGCGATAGGCGATAACCGATAAGCGATACGCGATACGCGATAAGCGATAAGCGAGTAAGGAGGACGCTATGCCATTGCCATACAGTGAGATCGTGATGGAACACTTCCGCAACCCGCGCAACGTGGGGCGGATCGAGGATGCAGATGCCAAATCGGTGGAAGGAAGCCCCGCCTGCGGCGACATGGTTGCCGTCTATCTCAAGGTGGACGAGGCGACCCAGCGCATCACCGACATCAAGTTCGAGTCCTACGGCTGTGCGTCCAACATCGCCACCGGCTCGATCATCACCGAGCTGGCCAAAGGCAAGACGCTGGCCGAGGCCAAAGAGATCACCTGGCAGCAGGCGTCGGAGGCGCTGGGCGGCCTGCCCGCGCTCAAGACCCACTGCTCGGTGCTGGCAGTGGACGGCCTGCGCGCGGCGATCGAGAATTACGAGGAGCGCCACGGCCTGGTCAAAGAACGCACGCCGACCACCGAGGAAGTTGTGCGCAGGCGGCTCAAGCACGTCATGAACCCCGTCGTCGGCCTGGACGTGGTGCGCACCAAACTGGTCAAAGAGATCGAGATTGCCGACGGCGTTGTGCGTATCGTGATGGACCTGCCGCCTGATCACCAGTTCGCCAACAACATCCGCGAGGAGATTGTCGAAAAGATCGGCTCGCGCTGGGATGTCAAAGAGGTCGTAGTCGAGTTTGCCGGTTGAGAGGGGGAACGATGCCAGAGATCACAGTTGACGTGAGCAGGCCTGTCTGCCCCGGCGTCGAGATCAGGATCGACGTCTGTGGCCAGACCTGTCCGGTGCCGTTGGTGGAGACGCGCAAGGCGTTGCGCCGCGCCGCGCCGGGCGATATAGTGACGGTGGTGGGCACTCACCCTGCCTCGAAAGAGGAGATTCCGATGGCCGTCAAAGCTCTCGGTCTCCAGGTGCTGAGCATCGAAGAAGAGGGAAATCGCTGGACCATCCGTATTCAGCGATAGACGGGGGTGCCCTCCAGGGAGGATAGCCATGGAGAGCAAGACGGAGCGAGCCACGATCATCCTGCACAGCGGCGACATGGACAAGGTCTACAGCGCCCTGATCGTCGGGACGGGGGCGCTGGCGATGGGCATGGAGGCCTCGATCTATTTCACCTTCTGGGGATTGGAACGGCTCAAGAAGAGCGCGCTGGAAAAAGGGCCCCTCTCCAGGATGCACATGTTCGGCCTGGGCAAGTGGATGGTGCAGCGGCGCATGAAAAAGGCCAACGTCGCCGCTCTGGAGCGGCTGCTCCAGGATTTCAAAGAGTTGGGGGGCAAGATCATTGCCTGTGAAATGACCATGGAGATCATGGGCATCAAAAAGAGCGACCTGCGCGAGGAGCTCATCGACCAATACGGCGCGGTGGGCGCCTATATCCAGGAAGCGCGCAACTCCACGGTCACGCTATTTATCTGACGGAGGGAATCTCATGGATCAAGAAGCTCGAAACTGGTGGAAGTGTTCCGAGTGCGGCTACACCCTGCAGGCAGCGACGCCGCCCGAGGTCTGTCCGGGTTGCCAGAAAAAGTGTGTCTTTATCGACGCGACCTGCTACACGCCCGAGTGCGGCGGTCCGGGTCAGATCGACCCGCAGATCGGCCAGAGAAAGTAGAGGGGATGATGAGCACAGCCAGCGGCAGCGTCCAGGGCGCGCGTCCCGGACCACAAATCACTTTCTATGGCCTTTCGACCTGTGTCTGGTGCAGGCGGACGCGCCAGCTCCTCGAGGAGCTGGGTGTGACGTTCGATTTCTTCTACGTCGATCTCCTGCAAGGCCAGGAGCGCGAAGCGGTGGTCGAGCAGGTGCGCCGCTGGAACCCCTCCGTCTCTTTCCCCACCCTGGTCCTGGACAACCGCCGCGCCATTGTCGGCTTTCGCCCGGAAGAGATCAGGGAGGCGTTGGGAAGATGAGCACCGTCTCTGCCGAACAGGTCGACGCGCTCTACGAGCGGCTGACCCAGGAGGCCGAAGCGGCGGGCTATCACCTCAACCCCGACCGCGAGTTTACCCGCGAGCTGGTGCACAGCCTCCTGGTCAACGAGCAGCGCTATGGCTACTGGGCCTGCCCCTGTCGCCTGGCGGCAGGCGACAAACAGGCCGACCTCGACATCATCTGCCCATGTGACTATCGCGACGCTGACCTGGCCGAGTGGGGCGCCTGCTACTGCGCGCTGTACGTCTCGGACGAGGTACTGAGCGGCGAGCGGCCCTTGCAGCCCATCCCGGAACGCCGCTCGCCCGACCCGGCGCAGCGCCCGCAGAACCGCCCGGCGCAGCCGGCTGGCGGACCGACCTCTGCTGCCCTGCCCGTCTGGCGCTGCCGCGTCTGCGGCTACCTCTGCGCGCGCGAAAACCCGCCCGCTGTTTGTCCCATCTGCAAGGCCAAACGGGAGCGCTTTGAGCGTTTCTGGTGAGCTTTTCAGATACCCTCCCGCAGGCCAGACAAACCTGCGGGAGGGTAGGCTGTTACAAAGGAGGTAAAATGACGGCGATCGATCAGGCTTTCCAGGCCATCGAGACGGCCATCCAGATCGAGAAGGACGGGCTGGCCTTTTACAGCCAGGCCGCGCAGCAGACCGGCGACGCGGCCGGGCGCCGCATGTTCGAGACGCTGGCCCGCGACGAGGCGGCGCACCTGCGCCTCTTCGAGTCGGTCAAGGCGTCGCTGCTGGAAGAAAAGGGCTGGCCGANGCCGGAGCAGGTCGCGGCGCTCAACCCCTCCCGTCGGCTGCCGGTCTTTCCGCCGCTCCAGGGCGGGCAGCCGTTGGAGCTGCCGCAGCGCGAACTGGCGGCGCTGCAGCGCGGCATCCGCGCCGAGGAAGAGTCGATCGACTTTTACACCCGCCAGATGGAAGCGACCCAGGACGCCGACGCCAGGGCCATGTACGCCTACCTGGTCGAGCAGGAACGGGGCCACCGCACCATCCTCCAGGGTGAGTACGACTATATGACCCAGACCGGTTTCTGGTTTGACGCGCGCGAGTTTACGCTCGAATCGGCGTGAAAGGAGACGACAAAATGGACTGGAACACTCCTCAGGGTATCCTGCGGCGTGGCATGAGCCTGGAACGGGACGGCTATCGCTTTTATACGGAGGTTGCGGGGCGCGCCTCGGACCCGCGTGGCAGGGCCATGTTCCTCGACCTGGCCCGCCAGGAGGCTGACCACCTGCATCTGTTGCTGGTCGAGTACGGCGCGTTGGAGGGCGGGCGCGGCTGGCTGCCCTATGAGCAGGCCATGGCCCAGCCGCTGGCCTTCGATCCGGCCAACCCCGCTCTGCCAGGCGACGAGCCGCCGGAGGTGGCGCCGGTCTTTACGCCGGAGCGCGAGATCTCGCTGGAGGGCGACATTGCCGCGCTGCGTTACGGACTGGAGACGGAAGAGCTCTCGCGGGCGCTCTACTTCCAGGGCGCTCAGGCGGCGGACGATCCCCACGCCCGCGCCGCCTACCAGTTCCTGGTCGAGCAGGAAGAAGCGCACTACAGGCTGCTGCAGAACACGATCGATTATCTGGACAGCAACCAGACGTGGTGGGATAGCGAGCAGTTGCCGTTTTTCGAGGGGTAGGGGCGAGCCGGTGGCTCGCCCGTTGTTGGGGCGAGCCGGCGCCTCGCCCNAACGNGGCAACCCAACGGGTCGCCCCCTGCACCTGGCCAGGCGCCGCCNTCTCCACCAGCTTGTTATCCGGCGGGTCCCCCACACAAAGGACCTCCGGGNCATTGACNCCGGAGGTCTCTTTTCAGATCGTCCGNAAGCGGCCAATNCTGGCGCGCCACACTGANCGATATGGACACTCGCCTTCGTGTGGCCCNGCGGATCGCCAAAACGGCGGCGGAAGCCAGTCAGCAGGTCTTNACGGCGAGGGTATCCCCATGNGCCACCCTCACCGGTCTCGGATGGTTGGGGCGGTATGGAGGATTGGCAGGATCTGCAGCNGGTCAAGCAGCGCGAGAACGGAACGTACCGTAGCAAATAAGCGTCACCTTTCGTCACGAAATTCGTATCGTGTTATAATAGGCGCGGAGGAAACAGGTGGAGGTCATTCTGACTCACGAGAACGCCGATTTCGATGCCGTCGCCTCGCTGTGGGCGGCCCACAGGCTGTTCCCCCAGGCCATCCCTGTCCTGCCGCGCCGCGTCAACCGCAATTGCCGCGACCTGATCGACCTCTACCAGCTCAAGCCTCCCTTCGTCCCCGCCGATGAGCTGCCCCGCCAGCGCGTCCACCGTGCTCTCCTGGTAGACACGCAGGGATTGACCACCGTCAAAGGCATGGGCCGCTGGACCCAGGTCCACATCATCGACCACCACGAACTCGACCGCAAGCTCCCGGCTGGCTGGACCTTTGCCGGTGAGCCGATGGGCGCGACGACGACGCTGCTGGTGGAACAGATCGCCGAACGCGGCCTGGAGATCGAACCGATCGAGGCGACGCTGCTGCTGCTGGGCATCTATGAGGACACTGGCAATCTCTCCTACGACTCGACCACCGCCCGCGACGCGCGCGCTGCGGCCTGGCTGATCGAGCGCAGCGCCGACCTGAGGGTGGTCGACCGTTACATCCACCATCCCCTTTCCCAGGGGCAGCATGAGCTGTACGAACGGCTGCTCGAAGGGCTCACCACCCACGAGGTGGGAGGTCATACAGTCATCATCGCCCGCGGCGAGGCGGACAGTTACGACGAGGAGATTTCGACCCTGGCGCATTGCCTGCGCGATCTGCTCGAGCCGGCGGCGTTGTTCGTCCTGGTCGCGGTGAAGGACAATGTCCAGATGGTGGCCCGCTCGACCACTGAGCGCATCGATGTCTCGGACATTGCCGCTCGTTTTGGCGGCGGCGGCCACGCCCGCGCGGCGGCGGCGCTGATCCGCAACCGCCCCCTGCAAGCGGTCTATCAAGAACTGGTCGACCTGCTGCCCCGCGCCATCCGCCCGGCAGACACGGTGGCCCAGATCATGTCGCGCGGCGTGCAGAGCCTGACGCCAGCCACTACCATTGCCGAGGCCGACGAGCGCATGCGCCGCACGGGCCACGAGGGCTATCCGGTGGTGGAGGGCGCGCAGGTGCTGGGCCTGCTCACCCGCCGCCAGGTCGACCGCGCCCTGCGCTACAAGATGGATGACGCCCTGGTCGGGGAGATGATGCAGCCGGGCAACGTCACCGTCGCCCCTGGCGATCCGATCGAAAAGCTCCAGCAGATCATGATGAACACCGGCTGGGGCCAGGTCCCCGTCGTCCAGGACGGCAAGATCGTCGGCGTGGTCACCCGCACCGACCTGATCAACCACTGGGGGATGCCGTCCGGCCAGCCGCAACGGCGGCGCGTCGACGCCCAGCTCGAACGCGCCCTGCCGCCACAGACGCTGGCCCTGGTGCGCCAGATCGCCGACGTGGCCCACGAGATGGAGTACAGCCTCTACTTTGTCGGCGGCCTGGTGCGCGACCTGCTCCTGGGTTCGCCGATCTTTGACGTCGACATCGTGGTCGAAGGAGACGCCATCCACCTGGCGCGACGGCTGGTCGGACGCTTCGGCGGGCGGGTCGTCGCCCACGCCAGCTTTGGCACGGCCAAATGGTTGCTGGCCCCGACAATCTGGCAGGAGGCGGTCGGCGCCCCGCCGCCCGAGCCGGAACTGCGCTCCATCGACTTTGCCACGGCCCGCACCGAGTTCTACACCCACCCAACCGCCCTGCCTGTGGTCGAACGCAGCGCGATCAAGCAGGACCTGCACCGGCGCGACTTTACGATCAACACGCTGGCCATCCGCCTGGATCCCCCGCACTGGGGCGAGCTGCTGGACTTTTACGGCGGCGAGGCGGACCTGCAGAACAAGGTCATCCGCGTCCTGCACAGCCTCAGCTTTATCGACGACCCGACGCGCATCCTCCGCGCCGCCCGCCTGGAGGCGCGGCTGGGCTTCCGCCTCGACCCGCGCAGCGAGGGGCTGATCGCCAATGCCCTGCCCATGCTGAGCCGCGTGAGCGGCGACCGCATCCGTCACGAACTGGAGCAGATTCTGGACGAGAAGGAGCCGGAACGGGCCATCTGCCGGCTGGGCGAACTGGGGGTGCTGGCCCAGCTTCACCCCGCCCTGGGCTGCGACCGCTGGTTGACGGGGCGCTTTCGCACTGTGCGTAGTGAGCTCGACCTGGCCGTCTGGGGGCTACAACCAGCCGACCGGCGCATGGTCTATCTGGCGTTGCTGCTCTACCGGCTCGAACCTCAACCGCTGAAGGAGGTGCTGGAGCGGCTCAAGATCCCCCGCGCCGAGGCGGATGACCTGGAGATGATGCCCGAACTGCGCCGTATCCTGCGCTCGATCGTTTTCGTGCGCAAGGCCAGCGCCATCTATCACGCCTTCCGACCCTACCCGCCGCGCATCCTGGCCGTTGGCTGGCTGGCCAGCGAGCGCGGCGGCGCGCGGGCCAGGCTCTGGCGCTACCAGACCATCTATCGTCGCGTCGAGCCGCTGCTGGGCGGCGATGAGCTGAAGGCGCTGGGGCTCAAACCCGGGCCGCTGTTCGGACAGCTCCTGGGCGCGCTGCGCGACGCGCGGCTGAATGGCCAGGTCAGGACCAGGGAGGACGAGGAGGCGCTGCTGCGCCGGCTGTTGAAGGCCGAGGGCATCGAGATCGGACAGGAGGAGGGGAAACGTGCACGTTCGGACTGAGGTGGTCAGGGGAAAGCCCATCGAGGCGGGAGGGCGCGCCTGGGTGCCGCTGGTGCAGCGGACGGCAGGCGGGCAGCAAAAGCTGTTCGTCGGCGCGCACAGTCAGGCGGCGCGCGGCATGGCGTTTGCCCGTCTGCGTCCGCTGGGCCTGCTCGAGCAGCGCGACGGNGCAGAGCGCTTTGTCGCCATCCACGACCAGACCCGCGAGACGTTGCTGGGCCTGCTGGTGGTTGCCCTGGTCGTGCCGATCCTGCTCATGCTGGGCGCGTGGCTCTCGCGGCGAATTCAAAAGGAACCTGCGGGAGGGTAGGCTGTTACGTTGGTTCGTGTAAAAAAGAGGAGGGAATTCGATGACAGACAGCATTCAGCGATTGCTCGATCTGCTCGACGGTGTGCAGCAAAAGGCCAGCGTCGACGCGGTTTTCGGCGAGCCTGTCACCGCCGAGGGGCGCACGGTTATCCCTGTCGCCGAGGTTGCCTATGGCCTGGGGGCCGGCCTGGGCGTGGCCGGCGAAGAGGGAGCCCCCAGCGGGGGCGGCAGTGGCGGCGGGATACGCGCGCGGCCGTTGGGCGTGGTCGAAATCACCGCCGACGGCGTGCGCGTCCAGCCCGTGGTCGACGAGCAAAAGATCACCCTGGCCGCCGTGTTGCTCACCGCCTGGATCGTCGCCTGGNTCGCCGGCACGCTGGCGCTCATCTTTGGGCGCGGCAAGGATCAGCAGGAGTCGTAAATGGAAATCGGCACCGTCCGACAGGTCAACATCGAAACCGAGATGCAGGACGCTTATCTGAGCTATGCGATGAGCGTCATCGTGGCGCGGGCGTTGCCCGATGCCCGCGACGGCCTCAAGCCGGTGCAGCGACGCATCCTCTACGCCATGCACGAGCTGGGCCTGCGGCCCGACGCGCCATACAAGAAATCGGCGCGTATCGTCGGCGAAACGCTGGGCAAGTATCACCCCCACGGCGACATGGCCGTCTACGAGGCCATGGCGCGCATGGCCCAGGATTTCAGCCTGCGCCATCCGCTGATCGACGGGCAGGGCAACTTTGGCTCTGTCGACGGCGACAGCCCGGCCGCCATGCGCTACACTGAAGCCCGCCTGGCTCCCATCGCCCTCGAGATGCTCAAGGACATCCAGAAAGAGACGGTCGATTTCGTCCCCAACTTTGACGACACGCTGCTCGAGCCGTCTGTCCTGCCGGCGGCGATTCCCAACCTGCTGGTCAACGGCGCCTATGGCATCGCCGTGGGCATGGCCACCTCCATCCCGCCCCACAACCTGGGCGAGGTGTGCGACGCGCTGGCCTACATTCTGGACAACTGGAAGCGGCTGGATGACATCGGCGTCGAGGAGCTGATGCAGTTCATCCAGGGGCCGGACTTTCCCACTGGCGGGCTGGTCTTCAAGGCCCGCGAGGGGGAGGAGAGCGCCCTGGCAGCAGCCTATGGTTCTGGGCGGGGCCGTGTCACCGTCCGCGCCCGCGTCCACATCGAGGAGATGAGCCGTTCTCGCCACCGCCTGGTCGTCAGCGAGCTGCCCTACCAGGTCAACAAGAGCAACCTGGTCGAACGCATTGCCAGCCTGGTGCGCGAGGGGCGCCTGGAGGGGATCACCGACCTGCGTGACGAGTCGGACCGGCGGGGGATGCGCCTGGTGATCGAGCTGAGCCGGACGGCCGAGCCGCAGGNGGTGCTGGAGAGCCTNTTCCGCCTGACGCCGCTCGAATCGACTGTCAGCATCATCCTGCTGGCCCTGGTCGATGGCGAGCCGCGCCTGTTGACGCTGAAAAAGGCCCTCCAGGTCTATGTAGATCATCGCTACGAGATCGTCACCCGCCGCAGTCAGTACGACTTGGCGCGGGCGAAGGAGCGCGCCCACGTCCTGGAAGGGCTGCTGATCGCGCTGGACAATCTGGACGAGGTGATCGATACCATCCGCCGCTCGCGCACCACCGAGACGGCCCGCGATAACCTGCGCCGCCGCTTCAAACTGACCGAGATCCAGGCCAACGCCATCCTTGACATGCCGCTCAAGCGGCTGGCCGCGCTGGAGCAGCGCAAGATCCAGGACGAGTACAAGGAAAAGTTGCAGTTGATCCGCGACCTGACCGCCCTGCTCAAGAGCCCGGCTAGGATCCGCCAGGTCATCCGCCAGGAGCTGATGGAGATCAAAAAGACCTATGCCAGCGCTCGCCGCAGCGAGATGGTCGACGCCAAAGCGGCGCCGGTGACCCGCAGCGACCTGGTGCCCGACCTGCCGGTGTGGGTGACCGTCAGCCGGGAGGGGCTGGTGGCCCGCGCCGCCGACAGCGGCAAGGCGCCCCGTGTTTCGGCGCGGGCGCAGGCCGCGCCGCTGGCCATCCTTGGCGCCTCGACGCAGGACGCGCTCTATCTCTTCACCGCCGACGGTCAGGCCGCTGCCTACCCCGTCCACCAGTTGCCGGAGGGCATCGCCTGGGAGGGGCAGGGAACTCACCTGGCCGACCTGACGCCGCTGACGCCGGCACAAGGTCGTCGCCGCGCTGACCATCCCGGCGGCGGCAGGTGGCTATCTCTTCCTGATGACCCGCCAGGGCGACGTGAAGCGCATCGCGCTGGACGATCTGCCCGGCGTCAGCGCGCAGGCCTTTTCCGTGATTGGCCTGGGCGCAGGAGATGAACTCTGCCGCGTCGCGCTGACCGGCGGCAAGGACGAGGTGCTGCTGGTCACCCGCGCTGGCCAGGCCATCCGCTTTGCCGAGGAAGAAGTGCGGCCCATGGGCCTTCCCGCCGGCCCCGTCAAGGGGGTCAAGCTGGCCGACAAGGACGACCGCGCCGTTGCGCTGCTTGTCGTGCGCCCTGACCGCGAACTGTTCGTGGTTGCCGAGGACGGGAAGGGCAAGCGCATGCCGCTGGACGAATATCCCACCCAGTCGCGCTCCGGCAAGGGGGTGATCGCCGCCCGCTTCAGTGGGACGGGCGTCGGCCTGGCGGCAGCGGCCCTGGTGCGCCAGCGATGCGCCCGTGCTGATCACGGCCAGGGGGGTCTTCAAGGCCGTCGACGCTGACAGCATCCCGCAGATGGGCCGCCCGGCGCAGGGCAAAGCCATCATCACCTTGCGCAAAGGCGATGGGGTTGTCGACGCTGTCTGCCCGCTGCCGCGCCTGTCGGCATGAGCCAGGCAGGCCCTAAAGGTCTTTTGGGTTACCGGCAAACAAGCACTGTGGAGGCTTTCGATGCCCTATCGAGATCGTTGGATTCTATGCACAGAATGCGGTAAGAATTTCGTTTTTCCTGTCGAAGAACAGCGGCGGCTGGCGCGGGAGGGGAAAGCGGTCGAGCCTCCCAGCCTGTGCCCCGACTGCCGCCGTAAAACGGAGCGGAGTCGGCCTCCTGTGCCGCCTCCGCCGCTACGGGAGAGCGGGTTGCTGGATGAGGGGCCGTTCGAGGGCACGGTCAAATGGTATGACCCTGCTCGCGCCTATGGCTTTATCATCCAGGAGGACGGCAAGGAGATCTTTTTCCACCGCAGCGGCATTGTGCCAGGCGGACCGGATCAGTTCAAAGAGGGGGCGCGGGTGACTTACCTGATCGAAGACTCGCCAAAGGGACCTCAGGCGGTCGAAGTCGCTTTGATGGAAGACGAAGAGTAGGGGGCGCGCTTTGAGTACAACCCGACGCCTTTTGCGGCGCCTGGTATGGCTGCCGCTTTTGTTGTCACTGGCTGCTGCCTGCACGCCCTCCGTCACGGCTTCGCTGGCCCCCACGGCGACGGTGCCCGTTCTCTACGCCTCGCCCGTCCTGGTGCCGCTCCAATCAGCCACGCCGACCGCTACGGCGACCCCCACCGCAACGGCCACGCCGACCCCGACCGCTACCGCCACTCCCACTGCCACGCCGACGCCCGTTTGCAGCGAGACCAGCGGGCGGATGGAGAGCGGGACGTATTACAGCCAGGTGCTGAACCGCGAGATGCCCTATCGTATCTACCTGCCGCCCTGCTACGGCATTCTGGAGCGCACCTACCCGGTGCTCTATCTGCTCCACGGCCATCCCTACGACGAATATCACTGGGAGCGGCTGGGCATCGCTGGGGTTGCCGATGCCGGCATCCGTTCCGGCGCCTATCCGCCGCTGATCATCGTGCTGCCCAACGGCGACCCCGCGCCGGAGGGTCTCTATGTCAACAGCAGCGGGGGCGATGACTCGGTGGAGGGGCTGATCGTCAACGAGCTGATTCCCCACATCGACGCGACCTATATGACGTGGGCCGCGCGGGAGGGGCGGGCCATCGGGGGCATTTCGCGCGGCGGCGTCTGGTCGCTGGAAATCGGCTTTCGCCATCCCGACCTCTTCGCCGCCGTGGGCGCGCACAGCCCCGCGCTGGCGGTCAATTATCCTCACCCCCTGTATGACCCGTTCAATTTGCTGAGAGAACCGATGGTGGGCTTTTTGCGCATCTGGCTGGATGCTGGCGATGCCGATTGGGCGCGCGGCGGCACGGATCAACTGGCCCAGGCGCTCAGCGCGCAGGGCCTGGCCTATGAATACGTCACCGGCGAGGGTAGCCACAGCGACGGCTACTGGTCGCAGATGCTGCCCGCCTATCTGGCCTTTTACACTGCCCGGTGGCCGCGCCCGGAGCCGTAGGAGCGGGGAGGCTGCTGCTTTGCTCCTGGCGGGTCTGCGACCCGCCAGCGGGGGCGAGGCGGCGGGGTCACAGACCCTGCCGGAGCGGGGGTGCTGTTT
>JGI24188J35168_1000225_pt1 | contig 31535 bp, 30 predicted proteins | sample YNPBryantNP2012_FD_35168 | JGI IMG/M metagenome (IMG submission 35168) | reverse complement strand
CGCAGCATCTCGTCCAGCCCCCGTATACCGGTGGGAACGCGCGTCTCCGCCATCCTTGACCCCCTGCCTGAACGTCCCCGGTATTTACTCTACTCTTCTTGAATAAAATAGCGGAAGAGCAGTTAGATATATTATATCACGTAATAGGATGGGCCCCGCCCGGCAGAGAGCGGGGCCCGGCGCGAAACGGGGATCTACCCCTCCAGGAAGCAGTGGTGGCAGAAGGACTCGTCGATATCCCGACCCATCTTCGAGCAGTATGCCTTGAACCCCCGGATCCTCAGGTCCTTCAGCTCCCGTATCTCCCTGGTAACGTGGAGGTGGTCGCACCAGAAGAAATCGTCGACGCTCAGATTCGAGGACCGCACCGCTGCCCTCCTTTCATCGGGTCGCGCACCTCTCTCCTGTCTCAAAAATACACAATTATCATCAATAACAACAATAGACTAATATAATTAACAGACTTTGTCAATAGGTAACAGGAGGTCCTGGTGATGGGGTATAATCGGTTGGATAGCCGGGAGCGTGACGAGCCGGCACAGACGCGGTCGACCCGGCGGCGGCCCGAGGGCCGATAATAGCAGTAACGTACGCGAGCAAGGAGCAGCAAGATGGAGCACCGCTTTCACCGCATCTTCTACCCAGAATCCATCGCCCTGGTAGGGGCTTCCAACGTCCCCACCAAGTGGGGGTCCTTTCTCCTCGTCCACCTGATCAGCGGGGGTTTTCCCAAGGAGAGGATCTTCCCGGTCAACCCCAGGGAAACCGCNATCCACGGCCTTCCCGCCTATCCCAACCTGGAGGCNCTCCCCCATCCCGCGGACCTGGTGGTGGTGACCACCCCCGCGGCTACCGTTCCCCAGGTCCTTGAGGACTGCGCTCGCAACGGGATGAAGAACGTCATCGTCATCTCCTCCAATTTCAGCGAAGTCGGGACGGAGGGAGCGCGATTGGAGAGGGAGATAACCCGCATCGCCGAGGAGAGGGGCCTGACCATGCTGGGGCCCAACACCATGGGTATAGTGAACACCAAAGTGAACATGCAGGCGGTGGGAGCGCCGGTCAGCCTGCACAAGGGGAGCATCTCCCTGGTATCGCAGAGCGGTAACGTGGGGGCCCAATTGCTAGGATGGACGATGAGCCAGGGCATCGGCTTCGGCAAGTTCATAGGAACCGGCAACGAGGCTCAGGTCCACTGCGAGGACATGATCGAGTACTTCGGAGAGGACCCCGACACCGAGCTGATCATGGCCTACATTGAGGGGGTGGACGACGGTCGTAGGTTCCTGGAGGTCTGCGCCCGCACCACCCCCCGCAAGCCAGTGGTCATCCTCAAATCCGGTCGCAGCGAGGCCGGCGGCAAGGCGGCCAAGTCCCATACCGGCGCCATGGCTGGATCCGACCACATCTACGATGCCGCTTTCCGCAGCACCGGGGTCATCCGGGCCGACAACTCCCAGGAACTGCTGGACCTGGCCAAGTCTTTCGGCCGCCTGCCTCTCCCCCCCGGAAACCGCATGGGGATCATCACCCTGGGCGGAGGATGGGGGGTTATCGCCACCGACGCCGCCGCGGCGGCGGGATTCGTTCTACCACAGCTCGACGAGAAGACCATGCGGGTCTGCGACGAGAACCTCCCGCCCTTTTGGAGCCACGGCAATCCGGTGGACCTGGTTGGGGTGATGAACCAGGAGGTCCACATGAAGATCCTGGAGGCCATGGCCGCTTCCCCCGACATCGACGCCATCGTCCTGCTGGGGTCGCTGTCCACGGGCACCATGATCGGTCTTTCGGTGCTCATGAACGGGCAGGAAAACATGGGCTGGGACCAGAATGCCTTCAAAAGCTTCCTGGTGAACATCAGGAACCGCAACCGCGCTTTCCTGGACCGCGCCCTGGAGCTCATGGAGAGGTACGGGAAACCCATCGTCAATGTGGAGTTCATGCTGGGTAGCGACGAACAGGTGGTGGAGCTGGAGGACGGTCGCTCGGTGATCTTCTCCGCCCCGGAGAAGGCAGCTGGGGTGCTGAGGAAGATGCACGAATACGGCCGCTTCCTGGCGCGTTTCAAGGAATAGAAGGACTCTGCTTAAAGGCATGCTGAGTCCGCTGGCGAAAGCCCTGAGACGGCCCGTCTCTTGACGGGCCCGCCGGCCTCTAAGAAAATGGACGGGAGCAGCCCGGAAGCAGCAAATTTGAGACTGGAGGTGACGTTGATGTCCGACAGCGACGAGATCAAGGGAACCGGCGACACCGCACCACCGGGCACCTACTACTGCGACAAGTGCGGGTTTGCCTACGAACATAAAGACGAGAAGGAACCCCTGCCCCGCTGCCCGGAGGAGGGGATCTGGACGGTCTGGAACCCTATGCCCCTCAAGGTACGCGAGTTCTGATCCCCTGGTTCCAAGATCTGGATGGGCGAGCCGACCCGGTCGTAGATAGGACCGGGTCGGCCCTCGTTTTCGGTGAATCCACCCTCATTGCTCCCGCGGCGGCTCCAGGCCTTTTGATCGACCCGCGGATGCTATCGGCCACCAGGCCGCCCTTGCAAGATCCTGGCGCTCATCCTCCCTCCTTNCAGAGCGCCCTTCTCACTGTCTCCACCAACTCGTTTATGGAAAATGGTTTCATCAGGCATCCCTCGACCTCGATCCTACCCTCCCTCTCGATCTGCTCCACAGCCTTTTTCATGGCCGAGATGACCACCACCGGTACCCCATTCAGCTCATCGCTCTCCTTGATGAGACGGTAGATCTCGAACCCGTCCATGCGCGGCATCATCAGGTCCAGGATTATCAGGTCAGGGGCCAGCTCCTCCATCCTCTCCAGAGCCCCCTCGGGCTGGGGAAAGCCAGTGACCTGGTAACCGTACCGCTCCAGGACCATGCCCACCAGGTCAATCATGTCCTGGTCATCCTCAATATAAGCGATTACTTTGCCCATGCCGCACCCCGAATGCATTTGCCTCCAGGTTATTCATCGGCCTCAGGCCCCGAACAGTTGAGTGCGCCCGCGCCTTTCCTTCACAGACCCCGCGCCTCTTCCGGCCGGAGCATGCGCGGATCCTTGAGAGCCCTGTCAATAGCCTCAATGATGATATCACGGTCTCGGGAGAGCGTGCCACCCAATGGCAGGTAGTTGGAGGCGTGATTGGAACGGAATACGGTGGAGGGTACATCCGTGGAGGCAACTATCCGGCGCAGCTCCACCAGCATCTCCAACCTGTCCGGGAGCTCGAAAGCACCCTCGACCATCTGGCGGTGCAAGGGGGTTCCCGGGATAACCATTAGGGTCAGGGCGCTGAGGTATTCTGGCTGCATCTCCGACACCACTTCCGCGGTGCGCTCCGCGTGTAGCTGCGATCCTTCCCTGCCTCCCAAGCCCAGCAGCACTATGATGGAAGCGGCCATTCCCGCTTCCCTTCCCCGCCTCACCGCCTCGATCATCTCGCGGGAAGTAGCTCCTTTTCTCACCCGGCTCAGAACCAGGTCGTCGCCGCTCTCCAGCCCCAGGTAGAATATCCCCAGCTTCGCGCGGCGGAGCTCCCCCAGTTCGCTGGCCGTCTTCTTTAGCAGGTCCGTGGCGTTGGCGTAGATCCCCACCCTCTCCAGGCGGGGGAAAGCGCGGTTGAGCATTTCCAATATTTCAAGCAGCTCTCCGGTCTCCCTAGCCAAGGCGTTGCCGTCCGCCAGGAAGACCCTGGACGTGCCCGGGCGCAGGCGTGAGGCCATGAGGATGTCCTCGGCTATCTCGCCGAGATCCCGCTCCTGGTAGCGGCACCCCTTATAAGTGGCGCAGAAAGTGCAGGCGTTGTGGGAACACCCGTGGGTTATCTGCAGAATATAGCTGAACGCCTCGCTGGGGGGCCGGATGACCACTCCCCGGTACCTCACCTCCTGCCGCCTCCTTCCATCTCAGAATGCCGTGCCGCCTCCAGTGTCCGGCAGCACGGCTCCGGTACCGACACCTCAACCATCCATGCGGCTCTTATGCCACTGAAGATTATAAGGCCCTGGGAGGATTCGGTATGTGAACCGGAATCGTACCGGCCCTCAGTCCCAGCGATTCAGCATGTCGGACGGTGCTTGCACCAGCACCGCTCGGACCGGTGATCCCTCAGGCCCCTCCAGGCGGAGCGGCAAGGCCAGCAAGAGGTACTCCCCCTCGCTCACCCCGGAGAGATCGAGCCCTTCCAGCAGGCACATTCCCGCTCCCAGAAGGGCAAGGTGGGCCCCAGCCTCATCTGCGCCGTACCTCTCAACGCTGTAATAATCCATGCCCACCAGACGCACTCCCGCCTCTTTCAACCACGCTGCACCGTCCGGAGTTAGGTAGGCATAATCACGGCAGAAACGGCCCAGCCGGTATAGGCTGGAATTGCGCGTCCGCAGCAGCAGCCGCCGGCACGGAAGATCTACCGCCTCCCGCAGGCAAGAGGGCCCCACTTCCTTTACGTCCTCGGCTATCCTGATAACGCGGCAGGGGCCAATCAAGTCATTCAAGAGCACGCTCTCCACGCCTCCTCCATCCTCGAGAAAATGGAGGGGGGCGTCCAGGTGGGTCCCGGCATGGGCTCCCAAGTGTAGGTAGGTGAGCGTGTAAGGATCACCCGCCTTCTGGCTGCGGAGCGTCTCGAAACTCACCGGGCCGTCGCCCGGGTAAACGGTCATCCCCTCCCGCACCGGGAGGCTGATATCAAATATCCTCATCGGGAAACCCCCTTACCGAGGCCGAGGTCAAACGCCACCACCCGAATCACTCCGCCTTCCATGCACAGAGAAAAACCCGCTGGCGCCCCTTTTCAGCCCGCTGGCCTCTCCCTTGCCTTCCTCTCCCCTGCCCGAGAGCACCTCGCTTATCATCCGGGGAACGCCACGCAGGCTTCCCCAGGTCCCGCCGCTGAACAGAAGCCTGTCGAAATCGGCGTAGAGTTCCCTGCTGACCTTCGGACCGATGCGGGCCGCCAGAAAGTTCGCTGGGTCCATGAGAATATTGGGCTCGTCAGTGTCGTAATAGACGAACCCCGCTTTCTGGAGGTAGGTGAGGAGCATCTCCCGGTACTTCTCCTTGGACAGCCCCAGCCTCTCAAGGTCCCAATGCCAACTATATCCCGTACACATCACGATCTTGTCATCGTAGTAGCTGTCCTTGAGGAGCAGTTCCATCATGCTCTCCGCTATGCCCATCCCCCGCCAGCCTTCGCTGACCTCTATGGCCATGGCCTCCACCAGCCCTATCCCCCGCAGGCGCCCCCACCGCTCCGCCTCGGTCGGAGGGGCGATGACCACGAACCCCACGATCTCGCCCTTCTCGTTGTACGCCACGGTCACGTTGCTATCCGTTTCAGTGGCCAAGCGTATCAGGGCCTTGTGCTCGCGGGAGGCCGGGAAGCCGGTTCCGGAGAATGCCCCCATCCCCTCGGCCATCCTCAATCCCTGGAGGAAGGTCGGATCGGCCCAGGTCCTCAGGAAGACCCTGCCCCTCGGGGTGTCTAGGACGCATTCATCGAACGCGCCCCTCTCATCCCGCGGTCCCGCGTCGTTCTCCTCCTGCAAACCTCCACCTCACTCTCCTGCCGCCTATCATAGCCGTTTTCCTGATGCTGCGGCAAAAAACCTGCCCCGCTTCACCCACACCAGAAGGAGAGGAGTGCCCGATGGCGCTCCCGCTGTACCGCTGCCGGGCAATCCGCCGCTCAGGTCACGTGGAACCGTGGGGAACGAGGTGATATCTTTAATCGAAGCCGGGATCGGTGAAGAGGTGCTACCCGCTTGGCCGCCGGGGAGCCGCCATGGTGCGGATCGATACGGCGGAAGTCACCCGCCCTACCCGGCCAGCTCGAGGACCACCCGGAGGCCCCGTTTTGCCCGGCTAAAGCGGAAGAGAGGCGGTACCGGATTGGCGAAACTAGACAATAGCAGCCTTGAAGAGCTTTTCCGCAGGGAGAGGCTGCACTCCATCCATGCCCTCAACCAGCTGCCTATGGAACTGAAGGAGGCGGTTTACAGCGAGCTCATACCGGAGAGCCTCTTCCCCCTTTTCTCCATCGACCCCGACGTCTTCGTCAATCCCGACCTGGAACGGGTGGTGGATTTCATCACACCCCGCCAAGCCGGATTCGCCATAATCGAGGTGAGGAGTCGCCCCTCCGACTGTGATTGCCTTTTCTTCCTGGAGATAGCGGACACTCCCGCCTCCCGGGTGGAGATAACCTTCCTCATCGTCAATGACCCTCGATCGCCCCGCTTCAACATAGACACGGACGCGGAAGGCAGGCGGACCAAGTTCGGGACCGCCAGGCGGAATCTGGCCGAGGAGGAACGGGCCATGCGCAACGGCCTGGCGCCAGGCCAAGTGAGGCGTGGCCTGGGGATAACCGGGGAGTTCCTGCAGAGGGCATTGAGCTTCTTCAGCCTCATGGGACAGGAGATCTTCACGGTGGAGCCGCTTGCTTATCACAACGCCGTGGCTTTCGAGAGGTACGGGTTCCAGTACCTGCGGGGGCGCCGGAAGATGGAATACATAGATCGGGAGTTCCAGCCCGGCGGGAAGCTCTACCGCCGACTGGACGGCAGCACCCCCTTCCGTCAGCCAGGCATGGAGAAAACGGTGCGCGGTCGCAGCTGGGCCATCCACGACGGCATCCTGGGAGAACCTTGGCGGGACGTGGAGATGTACAGGCATATCAGCCGCGCCGGGAACGAGTGCACCTTTCCAGGGGCAATATGGTGATCCGACAACGCCTCGATGCGCATCTGGTATCATCGGATAATCCTCGAAGGTGGGATACAGCGCGTGATAAAACGCACTCATCGTTTGGGAGAAGAACTTTAATCGGCCCCGGAGGTGATGTCCATGGATGAGAGCGCCTTAGGCGGCGCCCCCGCTCCAGGCAGCGGCACGCTCCGGAGAATGCTCCAAGCGGTGAGCCGGATCTTCAATCCCCTCTACCTGACCCCTCCCGCCATGCTGGCCATCTGCCTGAGAGTCGCCCCGGACTTTGCATCTGGTCTGCTCTGGTTCCTCATCTATATCTTTTTCTCCACGGTCATCCCCCTGGCCGACCTGGGATGGCGGAGGTCCACCGGCCGGATCAGCGACTGGCATATCTCCCGACGCGAGGAGAGGCCGGTCCCCCTGCTGTTCGGGCTGGCCTACGCCCTCCTGGGGACCCTGGCCATGCTCCTCCTGCAGGCACCACGGGAACTGGCCGCATGCATGGTCACCGGACTGGCTACGGGAGCTGCGGCTCTTGCCATAACCCTGGGCTGGAAGATAAGCTTGCACACTATGGGAAACTCCCTGTTGGCCACCTTGCTGCTGCTGGTATTCCGAACGGGTTGGGCGCATCCGCTACCCTGGTCCCTGGCGGGGTTGGTCGCCCTAACCGGCATCTCCCGCGTTTACCTCCGACAGCATACCGCCATTCAGGTGGCCGCCGGGGCCCTCACGGGCGTGGCCACCGGGACCGCCGTCTTTGCGGCTTTTGGCCTCCTTTGAAAGAGAGAGACGTTCCTTACCCGCAGGCGGTCTTGCTTTGCGAGACGGTTTGACAGTCAAGCGTGCCGGTGCTAACTTACCTCTTACTCACCGGCGGCCAAACGGAGGGAGATCTTTCATGATCGTGGTGATGTCTTCCGATGCCACTCCTCAACAGATCGAAAAGGTCATGCGTAAGATCGAGGAGTTCGGCCTGAAAGTGCACCCCATCCACGGTGAGCTGAAGACGGTCATCGGGGTGATCGGCGACAACAAGACCGCCGTCGTCGAGACCATGGCCGGTTACCCGGGCGTGGAGAGCATAATACCCATCCTCAAGCCCTATAAGTTCGCAGCGCGAGATACCAAGCCGCAGGATACCGTCATCGAGGTCAGGGGGGTGCGCATCGGCGGCGATAACCTGACGGTCATGGCCGGACCCTGCGCCGTGGAGTCCCGCGACCAGCTGCTCAACGCCGCCCGCATGGTCAGGCTGGCTGGCGGTTCCGTGCTGCGGGGCGGCGCCTACAAGCCCCGGACCAGCCCCTACAGCTTCCAGGGCCTGGGGGAGGAGGGTCTCCGGTACCTGGCGGAGGCGCGGGAGGAGACGGGGCTTCCCGTGGTGAGCGAGCTGACCGATCCCCGCAACATCGAACTTTTCTGCGAGTACGTGGACATCATCCAGATAGGGGCCCGCAACATGCAGAACTTCGTTTTGCTGACGGAGGCAGGCAAGAGTGGTCACCCTGTCCTCCTGAAGCGAGGGCCCAGCGCCAGGATCGAGGAGCTCCTGTTGGCGGCCGAATACATCATCAAGGAGGGAAACTCCCGGGTGATCCTGTGCGAGCGGGGCATCAGCACCTTCGAAACCCACACTCGCAACACCCTGGATCTGAGTGCGGTGGCCGTCCTCAAGCGGCTCACTCACTTGCCCGTTGTGGTGGACCCCAGCCACGCCGTGGGCCTGGCCCACATCGTCCCAGACATGTGCTACGCGGCGGTGGCCGCGGGGGCGGACGGACTGCTCATCGAGATACACCCGGACCCCAACAAAGCCCTCTGCGACGGGCCGCAGTCCCTGAACTTCGAATCTTTCTCCGCCACCATGCAGAAAATCAAAAGACTGGCCCAGGTCATGGGCAAGCGAATGGGCTGAGCCCGCCTACGGAAACGCAACGTTCCGGCCATGGATGATGTGGAGGGCGTCGCCTTCAGACCCTCCGGTTCAGCCAGCCACCTCGAAGACCTTGAGGCCCTCGATCTCCAGGAGTTTCTTGACGTATTCCCCCTGCAACTCCTCTTTCAGGGGATTGCGGATGAGGTATAGGTAGATATCGGAGCGAGGGTCGTATTCGTCCGTCCGCAGGGGCTTGGGGATGGTGATATACCCCTTGAGCCTCTCCAGGTCCGCGAAGAGCTCCTCCACCACCGGCAGGTCCTTCTCGCGGGCCATGCCCATGCAGGCGAACTGGGTGGCGTATTCGAAGAAGATGACCCTGGTGATCCCCGGCAGCAGGCCCTTGTACATGGTCCAGTAGCTCTGCATGGGGTTGAATGTGTCCGCTTCCCGTAGGCGTTCCGGCCCCATCACCGCCAGGCCTTCCACCCCCTCCTCCATATCCTTGAGAGTCTCCTCGTGGGAGGCCTCCGGCCGCAGGAGGCAGGTCAGCCCCTTGAAGACCATCCCTCCAGCCAACACTGCCTTAGATTGGGCGGGTACCCCCGATAATTTGCTATTTCCCTCATCCTTGGCGGCATGGTACGCCGAGAGGTCCTTCTGGAGCTCGTCGGCGTTGATGCCGAAAGAATAGAGGTTTATCCTCTTCCAACCATCCTCCAGATGCTCAGCCAGTATGCCTAGGCCAGGGTTACCCCGGTAGCTGAAGAAGAAGGCGCGCTGCTTGATCATATCACGGCTCCTTGGTCCATATCCCTCATCAATATATAATCTTCTATGATGTCGCCCGATAACCTTCAAGGAGGTGCGGCTTGATCCTTTTCTGGCCGGGCTGGCTGATCTTCCGGGTGATCTCCCTCTTCTACGGCCTGCGCTTCAAGGGGAGGGAGAACCTGCCCTCCCGTGGAGAACCCCTCCTGGTTGTCTCCAACCATAACAGCAGGCGGGATCCCGTGGCCATATGCCTGGCCCTGCGGCGCCCCGTCCACTACATGGCCAAGCGGGAGAACTTCGACCCTCGCAACGGCCTGCTCGAATACCTGATGGTCCGCCTCTTCGGCGCCTTTCCGGTCGACCGGGAGCACCCTGGCCCGGAGGTCATCCGCACCACCGAAAGGCTCCTGACCGAGGGGAGATGCGTTGGGATCTTCCCCGAGGGCACCCGCCACCCTGATACCCGCTTGCATCCCTTCGAGCCGGGCGCCGCCTATATCGCCTTCCGGACAGGTGCGACCATCCTCCCCGTGGCCGTGGTGGAAGAGGAGGGCGCCCCCTACGAGGTGCGCATCGGTAAGCCCTTCCGTCTCCCTCCGCTGCATGGGCGGCCGCGTGAGGTCATCCCCAAGGCCAACGCCATCATCAGGGAGAAGGTGGCCGAACTCCTGCCCAACCACTGGGAGACCGCCGCGGAAGGCGTAGCCGGCTCCTGAGCCCTTCCCCTGCCCTCCGGCAGACGGGGTTTCCTTTTCCGCACTCCTTTCCAGGCTGGACCATTTTCCTGGCGACGTTCGATCCCGTTGGTCAGGCCAGGGGATTCTCTTTATGCGTCCGTTAAGCGATATCGCAACCGCTGAGCACCTGATGCCTTGATGGGTATTGCCGTCTGCGCCTATAGCGGATGCCTCCTGGTCGAGCCCCTCGCTGCCTGATTCTCAGCGGCGCCTCTTGGGCAGGATGACGAAGATGGTGCTCCCCTCACCAGCCCGGCTTACCAGCTCCACGCGTCCTCCATGAGCCTCCACCACCACTCTGCTCAGATAAAGGCCCAACCCTAGGCCTGCCATCTCCTCCTTCTCGCGCCTCAGGGGCTTGGCGAACTTCTCGAAGAGGTGCTCCCGCTCCTCCTCGGTGAAACCCAAACCCTGATCCCGCACCGAGATGACCACTTCCTTCTCCTTCTCCTCCAAGGCCAGGCGGACCGGGCCTCCCTCCGGCGAGAAGCGGATGGCGTTATCCATCAGGTTTACCAGCACGTGTTCGAGGAGGGACTGGTCGGCTTCCACGATGAGCATGTAGGGCGGCAACTCCAACTCGATCTCGTGCTCGCCGGATCGGCTCACGAAGATCTGGGCCACCTTCTCCAGCAAGCTGGTTATCTCGAAGGGGGCTATCTCCAATCTCAGGCGATTCGATTCCTCGGCTGAGAGCAGCAGCAAGCGGTCGATCATCCTCTCCAGGTCGGCCATCTCCCAGCTCAATTCGCGGAAGTAATCGTCGATGGCAGCCGGCGAGAATCGCGACCATCCTTTCTGGAGGTTGTCGATGAAGGCGCGCAGCCTCTGGACCGGCTGTCGCAGTTTCTCGTCCACCAGCTCCACGAACTGCTCCTTGATCCGCTCCGCGGCCCGCAGCTCCAGGTTGATCATCGCTTCCTTCTCCAGCACGTCGGATATGTTACCCAGAAGTCGGGCCCGCGCTATCCCCACCTGGAGGACGTCGCCCATCGCCGCCAGCGTCTCGCGGGAAGCCGGCAGCAGCGAGTCCTCCTCCCCGTAGATGAGGACGATGCCGCTCAGCCGCTCCTCCGCACCCACCGGGAAACCAACCACGCATTCCCGGCCCACCGCCAGCAGCTCTTCCTGTATATCGCCCTCCGCCTCTCCACTCCCGGCCCGCAAGGCTTCCCGCCTGCGCAGGACCATCCCCACGCTCCCCTCCCGCAGCACCGCTCCTTTCTCCTGCAGGAATTCCACCGCCGTTGGTTCCAGTCCCCGTGCCGTTGCCAACTCCAGCTGGTCGCTTCGCTCTTCCATCAACAAGAGGGCCCCGGCCTGGCCGCCCAATCCATCGATCAGCGCCTGCAGCGATCCCTCTAAGCACTGGTGGAAATCCGAGGATGAGGACACCGCTCTGGCCAGGGCGCAGAGCGATTCCAGACTGGCCCGATAGAGGCGGTTCTCCTCCTCCAGGTCCAACCGCCAGGTGAGGTCCCGGACCACCCCGAGGATGCCGGTTATCTCCTCTCCCGACTCCAGTAGTGAACAGTCCATCTCCACCGGTATGGACCTCTCCCCGGCGTGCAGGTCGATGCGCAAGGGTGGTGCGTAGAGTCCAGCCACCTTGGAGCGGAAATATCCTTTGAGCTGGTCCATCTGGTCTTCTTCGATGAAACCGAGGAGGCTGTCCCCGACGAGCCCTCCCGCCTCTCTCCCCAACATCTCACACATTCTCCGGTTGGCGAAGATGAAGTCTCCCTCGCGGTCGACGAGATAGATACCCTCCGGGGAGTTCTCCACCAGGGAATGGTAAAGATCCCGCGACTCCTCGGCCTCCCGCAGGCGGCGGCGCTGCAAGGTCACATCCTCGAGGATCATCAGGCAGCCCCTCTCCCCCTCCCCTTCCTCCACCGGTTCGGCCAGCGCCCGTATGACCCGTTCCTCCCCGTCCTCCTCCAGGATGAACTCGACGCTGTCGACGGGGTTTCCGGCCGTACAGCTGCGGAAAAGGTCCAGGAGCTCCCTCCCCACCACTCCTTTCTCAAGGAGATTTTCGAAGGCCTCTCCCTTAAGGTCCGCTGCATCCCTTTTTAGGAGCCGCGCCGCGGCGGATCCCGCCGCAACCACCCTGCCCCCTCCGTCCACCAGGAGGCAAGGGCTTTCCGGGCCTTCGAACGCTCCCTGCAGGAAGGCGAGCCGGGCGGTGAGCTCGTCCCGCTCTTGTTTCTCCCCGGATATCTCTCTGAGGCGAGCCAGCATGGCCCTCTCCCCATCCGCTTCGAGCACCTCCGCCTCCACCCTCACCTGGAGGATGCTTCCCTCTTTGTCCTTCATCTCCGCCTCGAAGGAGCCCTCCCCTGCCTCCAGGATGGGGCGCAAGGTCTCCTGCCGTTCCTTCCGGATGGTGGGCCTGCCGTAAATGTCGAACAGGGACATGCTGACCAGCTCTTCCCGAGAATAGCCGAACATCTCGCACGCGCCCCGGCTGGCGTCATGGATGTCCCCGTTCTCGTCCAGCACCAAGAGGGGCTGGGAGGTTAGCCGAAGGGGTTGATGGCCTTCTTTCTCGAATCCCGTCAAGTCCACGTCTCTCCTCGAGTCACCTTGCTCCCCTTGCGAGTGTGATTATATCCCTTCCCCGCCGTTTTCCCCAAACGCGTCGCAACTCGTTCCTGACAACGGCGTCCATACCCAGACGCCGCTCGGAGATGGTCAGCCCTGACAGCTGTTGAGATCGCATCCCTGCAGCCAGAGCTGGACGATCATCTGGAGGGTGGGCGGGTTCAGATTGACCTCCTGGTCTATGCGCACGTCCAGGACCGCGGGCTTGCCTGAGGCCACCGCCTCCTTTAGGGCGGGCCGGAGGTCCGCAGGGTCCTCCACCAGTGCGCCGAAGGCGCCCATGGACTGAGCCAGGAGGTCATAACGGGTGGGCCCGAAGTCCACGCCACAGTAGCGCTTTCCGAAGGCGGCATCCTGCGCCCCCTTGATCATCCCCCAAGCCTGGTCGTCGAAGATGATGTCCACCACGGGCAGGCAATAACGCACCGCCGTCTCCACATCTTGGCAGTTGAGCATGAAGGAGCCGTCTCCGTGGAGGACATAGACCGGCCGGTCCGGGTGGGCCATCTTGGCTCCCATGGCGAAGGGCAACCCTACTCCCAGATGCCCCATGCCCGAAGCCATCAGGAAAGACCTCGGGCGGAAGACCCGGGCGGCCATGTTCGCCCACAGGGCCGTGTTGCCCCCATCCACCACCACGATGGCCTCGGGGCCGAAGAATTCCAGGGCTTCCCCTATGACCCGCAGNGGGTGGATGGGCACGGAGTCGGACTCCATGAACTCACGCATCCCCTCTGCCGCCTGGCGGTCCACATCCTTGACNGAGGCGGTGAAATCGCGCTTCTCCGCTGGGCCCCGCCTCTCTCGCAGTCCCGAGAGGAGCTGCCTCAAGACCTGACGGGCATCGCCCACGATGGCCACGTCCACCTCGCGGTTCATCCCGATGACCTCGGGGTCGATGTCCACCTGGATGAGTTTCTGAGCGGCCGGTTCTCCCCAAAGTGGTGGNTGGCCCCAGAAATCNAGCTCTCCCATCATGCTGCCGACGCAGAGGACCACATCCGCTCCCGCTCCCGCCATGATGGCCCCGGCATTGGCTGGTACCAACGCTAAAGGATGGTCCTCAGGCATGGCGCTCCGTCCTCCCACACTGGGCGCCACCGGAGCCTGCAGGTATTCCGCCAGCTCCTTCAGTTCCTCCCACGCCTCGGAGCGCAGAACCCCGCCTCCCGGGTGGATGAGCGGCCTTTCCGCGGCCGCAAGCAGCTCGACTGCCCTCTGTACCTGGTCGGCATCTCCCATGGGCCGGTCAAAAGCACGGTAGCGTTCCGGCGGAACCAGCCTCACCGAACTCTCTTCACCCAGCTCGTAGAGGACGTCCACGTTTATATCGAGGTGTACCGGTCCAGGGCGACCGCTGGTGGCGATGCGGAACGCCCACTGCACCATCTCGGGTATGCGGTCCCATCGATGTACCAGTGCGTTCCACTTGGTGATCCCCTCGAAGAGCTTCAGCTGATCGAGCTGCTGCTGGCTGCCGCGNAAAGGATANGAGCGGTTGGAGTGGATCTGGGGGGTGATGACCACCATGGGGATACCATCGGAGTGAGCCACCGCCACGCCCGCCACCAGGTTGAGGCTGCCCGGGCCCACCGTACCGGTGCACACCGCCACCTCCCCGGTGGTCCGGGTAAGGGCATCGGCCATATGGGCCGCAGCCGCCTCGTGCCTGGTCATGATGAAATCCATGCCTGCCGGCCTTCCCACCCTGTAGATGGCGTCCACGAAGGTGGCCATCTGGCCTCCAGGTATCCCGAAGACGTACCTCGCCCCCTCGTTGAGAAGGCATCTTACCAGCAGCTCCCCTCCACTGATGTCACCCATGAACTCATCCTCCCTTCCGGATCGAGGCGACCGCCTCCAGCCCGACCGCCCGGTCATGATACGGGATAATTATACAACCCCCATCAGCCTGAACCATGTCCTGCTACTCTCACTGAGCTATTGCGAAGGGGAGTCGCGCGCGCGGCAAGGGGTGCCACCTGTCAGCGGTTTAAGCGTCCTTACATACCCAATCGGGAGAGCAGCGCGCGCATGGGGGAACCCGTACCCACCCTTTATCCTGTCATCAATGCCTTATCCAGCCGGCCGTCTTAGGGAAATGGGGTTCTCGAGGGAGCCGCTCTCTTCCGTTAGCCCTTACCTCAGCGCCAAGCCAGGAACTGCAGGCGCCTCGTGGTCTCAGCAACCGGTCCCAGACCGCAGGCATCCCAGCAGAGGGCTTTTCGGAAACCCGCCCTCTCTAGGGCCGTTTCCACCTCTCCCCGACTGTAGCCCCTCTCGCGGTGTTCCTCCCGGTAGAACCGTCTTTCCCCGTCGCTCTCCTCCACGTGCGACATCACCAACCTTGCCGTCNCGCTATCCTCATCGTAGGTGCTCCTCCAGTACATCCTGACATTTCCCAGGCGCATCTTCCATATGGTCGCATCGACCTGGGAGAAGAGCTGGTAGGGCGTGTTCACGTCGAAGAGGAGGCAGCCTTCCAAATCAAGGTTATCCCGGAATGCCGCCAGGGCCCTGTCCAGGTCCCCCTCACCCAGCAGGTGGTTGAGGGAATCCCCGTTGCAGGTCAGCAGATCCACTCGCTCCGGTAGGCGCAGCTCGCGCAGGTCCTGCTGTAACAGCGTAACTTCCATGCCGGCCGTCCTCCTCCGGGCCTCCCTCAGCATCTCCGGGGAGATGTCCACCGCGTAAACCCTGGCGCCCTCCTCCGCCAGGTAGCGGGCCGCCAGGCCGGTCCCGCAGGCCACATCGGCGCACACTCGCAGGGCGCCCTTCATGTGCTTCCGCAGTCGGAGAAAGTTTTCCCTCCAACCCTGGAAGAGCGCCTCCCCCACCAACTCGTCGTAGATTGTGGCGGTTCGGCTGTAGGGAGGTACGGGCTCTTGGCCGGCCTCTTCCATCATCGCGACCTCAGCTCCCGCATCAGCCAGGCCCCCGACTCCGCCGCCTCCTCCAGCGCGCCGGCCCTCTGGCGAACCGCTCCTGCCTCATCAACTCCGGCGAACTGCAGGGTCCTCCACTCCGGCACCTCCAAAACGTGGTAGAAGTAGGCCAGGGTGGGACGGAGCGAATCGAAGGTCGAAGGGGCATCGCGACCGCATGCCCCGATGTAGAGGCCACGTCTTCCTGACCGCATCTCCTCATCCTCCACCACGTGGCGCCCGAGGACGTACTTAAGGGACCAGAACCTCTGGCAACGGTCGATTAGGGCTTTAGCCTGGGCGCAAAGGTGCATGGAGAACACAGGGGCAGCCAGGATGACCGCCTCGGCTCCCGCCAGGCGGGGGTATATGCTCTGCATACGATCATCCTGCACGCATTCGCCGGTCACCCCGCAGCGGTTGCACCCCAGGCAGGGGTTGACCGGCCTGCGCCCCACCTCCTCGACCACCACCTCGAATCCCGCCTCCTCCAACCTTTCCGTCACCGTTTCGAGGAGGATTTCCGTGTTGCCGCCGCGCCTGGGGCTGGCGGATATGGCGTAGACGTAGCGCGCCCCGCCACCCTCACTCAAGGGCATCCCGTCCGATCTCATGCTCTTCACTTCCTCTCAGACCACCGGTCCGGTCATCTTCCGGAAGAGCCTGCGCAGTTTCTCGTTCTCCTCCCGGAGCTGGCGGTATCGCTCTTTCTCCCTATCCAACTGGGAGGTCAGCCGCCTCAGGTCCCTGAGCACCCTCTTCTCCATGGCTTCCGCTTCCTCCAGCCGCCTCCGCAGTTCTTCCAGCTGGCGACCCCTCTCTATCCCCGCGGCAATCTGGCGGGTGAGGGTGTTCAGGATGAACAGGTCGTGCTGGTCGAAGGCGCGGTCTTTCCGGGTGTTCAGGTTGAGCACTCCCAACAGCTCGCTCTCGCTTATGATGGGAACGCTTAGAGCGTCGGTAACCTTGCGGCGGCTGCGCAGGGCGGGGTCCAGCAGGTCATCTAAAAGGAGCATGCCCTCCCTGCGCTTGGCCACCATGCCCGCAATTCCCTCCCCCACCTTGCGCCTCGCTCCCTTGGCCGCCTCCTTGCGCAGGCCCACGTAAGCCCGCACCACCAGCATCTCCGGGTCCTGGGGGTCGAGGAGCATGATGGAACCTGAGGTCGCCGCCATTAGCTCCACCGAGGCCTTGATCATGCGGTCGAGAAAATCGTCCAAGCAGGAGAAGGTGGCGATGGATTCGTTGATGCTCCAGATCAGGTCCAGTTCCTTGATGCGGCGGCGGTACTCTTCCTCGCGGTCCGCCGCGCCTGCTTGGCTGGACCCCTTACCTTCGCTCCGCTCCTTCAACCCGGTCTCACCCTCTTTCTTGAGCCCTTACCTCGAGCCCCCTTGCCTCCCCGTCATCCTGGGATGGACCCGGACCCCTGCGAAGCTTACCAAGACACCTTCTCTGACCCGTTGCACCTCAACGGGCCCAGGTCAACTCCCCCTTGATCCGCGGCCCTCCTCGTGGACACTTCCCCTCAAAGCTTCTATCAGCCGACCGTACGCGGCTCCGGCATCATCTCCCAGGCAGTCGCGAGGGAGGATGGCCCCCGCCTCGTAATCATAGGCAAAAAGGCCGAAGCGTGGCTGGTAGCTCCCCCACTCGTAGTTATCCGTCAAAGACCAATAGAAATAACCTCTCAAGGGCAATCCATCGCGCAGGAGGCGGGCAACCTCCGCGAGTTGCCGTCTCAGAAAGAGCGTTCGGTTGAGTCCATCCTCCCTCTCCCAGTCGTTCCCCCGGTACCTGCGCGTGCACATCCCGTTCTCCAAGATGTAGATGGGGAGATCCTCGTGTCCCAGGGCCCAGGCCTTCACTGTGGCTCCGAACACCCCGGGGTCGTGGACCTGCTGCCAGAGCTCCATGTTCAGATTGGCCAGCCCCGTCCTCAATTCCTGGAGGGAAGGCCACCTGGGGTAATCGCGCAGGAGGGGATCATAGACGTCAAGCCCCAGGTAGTCCATCTTCTCCTCTCTCCTCGAGGAATAGACGGCGGCGCAGGTCGCCGGGAAATCGTCCATTCCCATCTTCCATGCGGCCAGGGCTTTTAACCCTCCCTCCAAGAGCTTTCCCGCCATGCCGTTGCGCGTCTCCGCCCCCGCGGGCACTCTCAGCCCCTTCGTCCATAGCTTCCTGCACCGTTTCCCGTAGGAATGCAGCTCACTCTCCTTCACTCCTCTCCCCCTCGCCCGGAGGAGGTCTGCGAAGAGCCGGTCCAGCTCGTAGACGTTAAGACAGAAAGTGTTGTAAGACACCAGGGGCCTCCCCCATCCCCTCTCCTCATGGAGGTCGTGCAGGCGGTCGTAGGCGAGGGCATGGGCCGCGAACATCCCATCCAGGGCCCGGAACATATGCCTCAAACCCCTCTTCCCGCTGGGGAACATGCCCAGCAGGTAAGTCATGGCCGCGAGGGCATTGGGCTCGTTCAAAGTTATCCACAGGCGTACCGGTTCGCCCCCTTCCCCGATGAGGGCCTCATTCAGCCCGCCGGCCACCTCCTCGCAGTAGCGGGCAAAGACCTCCGCGGCATCCGCCCTCAGCCAGAAATCCCTTCCCAGCCAAGCCGGATGGGTGAAGTGCAGCAGGGTGACCACCGGAAGCATCCCTCTTTCCTGCACCATGCGAATTATGCGGGCGTAACCCCGCAGCGTCTCCCCGTCCCAGGGCGGAGGGGGCTGCGTTCCCGGCGTTGTCGAAGGCTGCAGCCGGGACCATTCCAACCCCAAGCGAAAGGCGTTGAGGCCCAGGGAGGATGCGAGTTCGATATGTTCATAAGGCCTTTCCCAGAAAGAACAGGCCCTTCCCGATCTTTCCACCCTGTTGGCACATTCCCATTCCCACCAGTTGTTCAGGGGGCATCCGGGTTCGTTGAAACCCCCTTCTACCTGGTAGCCGGAGCTGGACACCCCAAAGAGGAACCCCTCCGGAAGCGGCGTTCTGCGCAGTTGTTCCAGGACCCCCTCCCCATGAACCTTCCGCTCTTCCCGGAGATCTATGTTTCTCATTTGCCTTTCCACCCTCGTGATATCCTCTCTGTCACTCCCACCATAACCCGCCAGCGGAGGTGCCCCAGGTCCCCTGCCGGCCATCAGGCCGGCAGTATGACCACGCATGTGCGCACACGCTTCCCGGCGAGATTGGTGCTCCTCCTTTTCCCTTGCCGACCCACCATGCCCCCGACCTATCCGTGACCTTGTCCTGTCCCTTCCCGCCTGACCAGGCGTTCCTCGGCGATGAGGGCCGCTCCCAGTGCCCCGATGACCTGGGGATCCACCTCCGGTGCCCTCACCTTCAACTTTAACTTCTTCTCCAGGGCCAGGGTCAGGCCGCGGTTCTTGGCGCACCCCCCGGTAACCGCCACCTCCTCCCTCAATCCCACCTTGCGGGCCAGCGAGGAGAGCCGGGAGGCCACCGCCTCGTTGATGCCCGCCGCTATCTCGGCAAGGGGAACGTTCTCGCTGAGCAGGGAGATGACCTCTGATTCGGCGAACACGGAGCATTGCGAGGTGATGGATGCCGCCCTCTCCGCCTTCAGGGATAGTTCGGAAAGTTCCTCCAAAGACACCTCCATTACCCTGGCCATGGCCTCGAAGAACCTCCCGGTCCCGGCGGCGCACTTATCGTTCATGGCGAAATCGACGACTTTGCCCCGTTCATCCAGGCGGATGACCTTACAATCCTGACCCCCGATGTCGATGACCGTCCGCAGGCCCCCATCAAGGAAGAAGGCGCCTCTCCCGTGGCAGGTTATCTCGGAGACGTTCTCATCCGCCCGGGTCAGGCTGACCCTGCCGTAGCCCGTGCCCACCACGTAATCAACGCCGATCCCCTCGTCCAGGCCCGCCGCCGCCAGGGCTTCCCGTAGGGCCAGCTCGGCCGTGCGGTCAGGCCGGGTGCTGCAGGGGACCACCGAGAAGCCGAGGATCCTGCCCTCCCGGATGAGCAGGGCCTTCCCGGTGGTGGAGCCGATGTCCAATCCGCAGGCCAGCATCCCTTCCCCTATATACTGCTGTCCTAACCTTTCCCCCGGCGCCGCTCAGAGCGGAGTCCGAATCGGGCAAGGCCGCGCCAACCAACCACCCCGAAAGCCCTCGATTACCCCGTAACTGCATTATAGGGCATCNCCCCTTGCGGCGCCTTCTTGAGGGATCCCAGAAGCAGGCACGGGGCGTGCGCCCCTTCAGGCTTAAGCGGTGTGCGGCACCGCCGCAAAGGTCCCGATCCCGCCGGGTGAAATTGTCACTCCTGCCTGTTATCATCACTTTCTGTAGGACTGGACTCGAGGTGCGGCCAGGGGGCCGGGCCCTATTGGCTGAGGCGGTGGTTCCGGATTGGAGATAACCTTCATAGAGGCCCGTGACCTCCCCGATGCATGGTTTCAATGCGTTTATTCCATCTTCGACAAGGGGAGGGTCTATACTATAGAGCGGGGCAGCTTCCAGGGGAACAAGCGCTTGGAGTTCGACTTCGTCGTGGTGAAGATCAATCACCCGGAGGTACGACCCCTCATCCCCGACATCCCCCCTGGCATCGGCCTGCCTCCCCCCACCGATATGGAATACGTGAACGAGTACCTGGAGAAGCTGTGTTCTGCCGACTCCCGGGCCGATAACGAGGATTACACTTACGGCATGTACCTGGAAAAGCAGATCCAGGAGGTCATCCGGATGTATCGGGAGGAGGGCTTCGGCACCAACCAGGCATGCATGGCCGTATGCGACACCGACTCCATCTTCCTCAGCGACCCGCCGTGCCTGCGCCAGATAGATACCCGCATCTACCCCGAGGAGGGAAAGCTGCACTTCGTCGTGTATTTCCGCTCCTGGGACCTGTGGGCCGGCTTCCCCTCAAACCTGGCGGGCATCCAGCTTCTCAAGGAGTACATGGCCTCCGAGATCGGGGTTCAGCCGGGGGAGACCATCGCCCTTTCCAAAGGGATGCACCTCTACGACTACGCATGGGAGCTGGGAAAGGCCCGCACCTACCGCAGTTGAGAAAAACTCCTCCAATCCCGCCGGACACCTCGTGAAGTCGCCTTCTCGCGCTTCTGCGCGGCGCGGAAGACCCAGGCTGACCGCCGGCCATCCGTGGAGGCCTAACCATTCACGCCCCGCGGATCATTTCAGGACGCCTTCCCGAAAACCGTTGCTCTTTTATCATCAATCATCACCCATACTGCGAACAGCCGCAATGGACCGGGTGAGGGTTTCTTTCCGCCACCCCGAACGATCACCGCTAACGGGACCCAGCCGGATCCCCCTACCGTCTTTTCCGGAGCCATCTGAAAACACTGCATCCGCCCACCGGGTCTTTAATACATGGTCCATCCTCTCTTATACTTTACGAAAACGGAAGGGTGGTGATGGCCATAAACCCCCTGGCAGCGGAGCTCAACCGGATCATCCTGGAGGAGAGCCCCACCGTATATACCCTGCTCTCCCGCCTGGGCCGGGAGATGTACTTCCCCCGGGGAATCGTGGAACAGTCGGCCGATGCCAGGCAGAAGGCATGGCGCTTCAATGCCACCATCGGCATCGCCACCCACCGCAGACAGGCCATGTTCCTCCCCTCCATGATCCGCTACATCAACGAGCTGGGCCCAGACGAGAGCCTCTCCTATCCTCCCACCAAAGGCGTGGTCCAGTTGAGAGACCGCTGGCTGAACCACCTGCGGGAAGAGAACCCGACCCTGCGGGATAAGCACGTGAGCCTGCCCATCGTCACCAGCGGCATCACCCACGGCCTAAGCCTAGTGGCCGATCTCTTCTGCGACGAGGGTGATCCGGTGATACTCCCGGACCTTTTCTGGGGCAATTACCGGATGATCTTCGGACTCCGCCGGGGCGGGCGTTTGATGCACTACCCTTTCTTCAATGAACGGGGTGGCCTGAACCTTGAGAGCCTGGCTGAAGCGCTCTCCTCCCTCCCACCCACCCAGAAGGCCATAATCATCCTCAACTTTCCCCATAACCCCACTGGATACTCCCCCACTCCATCCGAGGCGGAAGGTCTCGCCGAGGTGATCCAAGGGGAGGCAGAATCCGGCCGGGACATCCTGGTGGTCTGCGACGACGCCTACTTCGGATTTTTCTACGAGGAGGGCATCCTACGCGAATCCATGTTCTCCTTCCTCTGTGACCTCCATCCCCGGGTCTTGGCCGTGAAACTGGACGGGGCCACCAAGGAGGATTACGCTTGGGGATTGCGCATCGGCTTTCTCACCCACGGCATCAAGAAGGTGGAGGAAGGACCGGAGCTATACTCGGCCCTTAACCGCAAGATAGGGGGGGCCATCCGCAGCTCAGTGTCCTGCTGCTCCATGCTCGCCCAGAATCTCCTGCTCAAGTCGATCAGCTCCCCCACCTACAGACAAGAGAAGGAGGAGCTCTACCGCATGCTCCGCGACCGTTACCTCAAGGTGAAGGAGATGCTGGCTTCCGGCCGCTTCAATGATGCCTTCACCCCCTATCCCTTCAATTCAGGTTACTTCATGTGCCTCCGCCTCCATGGTGGAGACGCGGAAGGGCTGCGCCGGCATCTGCTGGAACAGGAGGGGGTGGGGATCATCTCCCTGGACCAGGCGAACGTCCGCATCGCCTTCTCCTGCATGGAGACTGAGGAGATTCCTGGGCTATTCGATATCCTGTATAATGCCGTGATGAAGACGAGGCGGGAAGCGCTATGACGGGCCAGGTGAGCATGGGAGAACGCGAGAACGACGGCCTCATCGAAGGCGACGAGAAAAAGATCTACATCATCGACGTAACCAACCGGGACGGCGTGCAGACATCGCGACTGGGTCTGGCCAAACTGGAGAAGACCATCATCAACCTGATGCTGGACGAGATGGGCATCTGGCAGAGCGAGTTCGGCTTCCCCACAACCCGCCACGAGACCAACTATCTACAAGCCAACCTGGAACTGGTGGAGATGGGGGTCATCGACCGCATGCGGCTCAGCGGCTGGCTGCGGGCGGTGCGTTCCGACATCGACCTGTCCCGAGAGCTGGTGCCCACCCTCGTCTATGTGAACCTCTCCATCTCCACCTCCGAGCAGATGATACAGGGTAAATGGCACGGCAGGCGCACTTTCAAGGACGTGGTGAACATGATGACCGACGCCCTGGACCGTGCCCATGAGAGCGGGTTCCGCTCCATCGGCGTCAACGCCGAGGACGCCTCCCGCACCTCCGACGAGAACCTGATCGAGTTCGCCCTCGCAGCCAAGCAACACGGGGCCGTGCGCCTGCGTTACTGCGATACCTTGGGCTACAACGACCCCTTCACCGCCTACGAGCGGATAAATCTGCTGGCCCGGGAGGCCGGCATGGACATGGAGATGCATTTTCACAACGACCTGGGCATGGCGGTGGCCTGCTCGGTCGCTGGCGCCAAGGGTGCCCTGGATGCCGGGGTCAACGCCTTCATCAACACCACCATCAACGGCTTCGGGGAGAGGGCGGGCAATGCAGATCTGGTATCGGTCATCTTGGCCATCACCAAATCATCGATGTTCGAGGGAGAGAAGGTGCTGGATGATGCGATAAACCTGATGATGGCGTGGAAGCTGGCCAAATACGCCAGCTATGCCTTCGGCGTACCCATACCCATCAATCAACCGGGCGTGGGCGATAACGCCTTTGCCCACGAATCGGGGATCCACGCTGACGGAGCCCTCAAGGACCGCAGAAATTACGAGTTGTATGACTATGAGGAGCTGGGGCGGGGCGAGCCGGAGATAATCGACACCGGCCGCAGCATCACCATAGGAGAATATTCCGGCATCAAGGGATTCCGCAATGTCTATGAGAAGCTGGAAATAGAGTTCTCCAGCGAAAAGGAGGCCCGGGAGATCTTGGAGCTGGTGCGCTACGCCAACGTCAGCACCCAGAAGCCGCTGGTCGAGGACGAGCTCCTCTTCATCGCCCGTTATCCCGAGCAGGCGCGCAAGATCCTCACGCTGGACCCCACCCGGGTCAAGGCGGAAGGCACGCGATAGGAGGGAGGTGGGGTCCATGGCGGAGTCGGAGGGATTGGCGGAGGTCCCCCAGGAGGTCTTGAAGAAGCTGGCCGCCCTTTACTATCGCCACAAGAAAGTAGAACCCCCCCCGGGAAACGACATACCCCCGTGGGTGAGGAACATCAATTCCATGTCCAGGGTTGACGTGGAGCATGAGACCAGGGACGCCATCCATACCTGCCGTGAGCTGAAGAAAAGGGTGGTTCTGCTGGAGACGGAAGGCGAGCGCATCATCCCCACGGTCAGCAAGCGCGAGAGGATGAGGGCGGACCTCTTGGACCAGTGGACCTACATGAGCTACTACCTGTATACGCTCTTCCGGCGCTCCGGGGTGGAGGTGGGCGAGGAGGAATTCGACGAGTTCATCAGGGAGCGCACGGACAGCCGCACCTTCTTCACCAATTTGAGCAGGCGCTGAACCTGACTTCGAGGTGCTTCGGGAGGTGAGGAGATGACGCCCCAGGAGATGGCGGAGGAGATCGCCTACTGGTTGTTGGACGAGGACTTCTTGACTGACCGGCAGATGCTGGAGCGTTTCCAGGTGGAGGAATTCGAGCTGATCAAGGCCAAGAACATCCTCTGCCGCTACCACGGCATCGCCTTCGAGCGACCCCAGACCCTGGGGGAACTGACCGTACCCGTCCTCACGCTCTCCCCCGAGTTCAAGGGGGAGGATGCCCGCGAGAAGATACACCGCGTCTTTCATGACCCCGCATACCGCACCCGCAAAAGGGCACGCGAGCTCGAGCGCCGGCAGAGCCTTCGCGGGGAGGTCCGGGAGATCCTGGACTCGCTACAGGAAGAGTGGGGCAAGCTCTTTCACCGCCGGGATGCCGGAAGCTCCACTCAGGAGGAGAACAGCGGGAACTGAAAGGGCCTCCCTCCAGAAGAACCTAACGGCCACCAGTCCCCCCACTGCGGATATTTAATATCATCATCTATGGATGAGTACGTGAGTCCAGGCGCGACCGCCCCTCAGCGGCCCTCGAGCTTGACCGTGACCTCCAGCCTGCCGGGGGACTCCCTCTTCCAGGAGAAATCGCTCTCTCGTCCGCGGGATATGAAGGAGGCGACTATCCCGGCCGCGAGGGGGTAATTGAAGGGATTCTCGATGCGCACCCGCACCCCGCCCTCCACCGGTTCGGTGAAGATGGGGTTTCCCATGCCCCGGAAAGCCATGAAGAAGAGGTCCCGCACCTGCTCCTCGGGACGGCGGTGCTTCCAGCGCAACATGGGCACTATCCCGTCCACCAGCTTCCTGGAGTTCTCAGCCAAAAGATCCTCCAGCCCCTCCTCGCCCCCGGCACAAAGGGCGGAGACAGTGAGGTTGATTCCCATGATGTCGATGAAGAGCACCTCACGGCCACTGCGGGTGTCCATGACCGTCCCTTGCTCCAGGTCCCAGCGAAAGAAGCTGACCGGGAAGGGGGTGCCGCAACGCGGGCATAGCTTGTAGCTTATGTAGCCCTCAAGAGGTTCCTCCGCTTGGTATTCGAATCTCGCGGTGGGGTCCTCCCGGGTAGGATCCGGCTCGATGATCACGTCGAAGAAACCCTCCCCCTCCTCGAAACGGTGACGGAANGGATATCCGTGCAACATCAAGTAGCCCCCCAGCAGGTCCCCCAAAAGGAAGTCGCGCTGATAGCATTGGTAGCAGCGGAAATGCGCTTTCCCCTCCGCTTGGTATTCCAGCACCTCCAAGCGGGCCAGTCCCAGCACGCGCAGGAAATCGGTCAACTCGTAGAGGATGCGCCGGCGCAGCGGCCTCAGCCTTCTCGCCCACCTCAGGCGCAGGCCCCCCAGGCTCTGGACGTAACATTTGGCATCGAAGGCTTTGGCCTCTCTCAGAAAACCGAAGGCCTTCGCGGCCAGTTCCCCCTCCAGAGTGCCGAATAGTTGAGCGAGGAAGTCCTTTTCCACGATTATCAGCCGCTGCCTCCCGTCCCGGGTGAGCAGCCGCCCATCGTTGGTCCAGCGATGGAAACGGTAGATGGGTTCGGGGACACCGCACTCACCGCATACCTTGATCTGTGAGCTCATCAAACCCTCCCTCGCGCTACCCACCCATTACGCGCAAAGCGGTCCTCCACAAGCAACCCTCGGGTCGACTCGGGTTATACGCTGGCTTTCCTCGCTACCCTCAGTAGCGGCTCCATCATCTCTATTTTACATGCCGTAGGAGCGTGCCACCAGCTCCTTCATGATCTCGGTGGTGCCCCCCACCACCGTGGCGATGCGGCCGTCCCTCCAGGCCCTCTGGATGGGGTATTCCATCATGTAACCGTACCCGCCGAACATCTGCATGCATCCGTAAGCCACCCGGTTGGCCACCTCGGTGGTGAACCACTTGGCCATGGAGACCTCTCGGCTGCAATCAACGCCCCGGTTATACATGTCGCAGGCGCGGTAGGTGAGCTCCCGCGCCGCCTCAACCTCCGTGGCCATCTCCGCGAAGCGGTGCTTGATGGCCTGGAAAGAGGAGATTGGTCTGCCGAACTGCCTGCGTTCTTTGATATATTCCAGGGTGACCTCCAGGGCGTATTCCGCCCCAGCCACAGCGGAGATGGCGATGAGCAACCTCTCCGGCTGGAAGTTGGCCATGACCTGGTAAAAGCCCCGGTTTACCTCCCCCAGCACCCGGTCCTCGGGCACCCGGACGTCGGTGAAGAAGAGCTCGGCGGTATCGGAGGTGCGCAGGCCCGCCTTGTCAAGCTTCCGGGCCACCTCGAAGCCGGGGGTGTCCTTGTCCACGATGAACTGGGTTATGCCGTGGGCCCCCGCTTCCCGGTCGGTCTTAGCCGCCACGATGAGGAAATCGGCACGTGCTCCGTTGGTGATGAAGATCTTGTTGCCGTTGATCACGTAGTGGTCGCCCTCCTTGCGGGCATGGGTCCGGATGGAAGCCACGTCCGATCCCGCCTCCGGCTCGGTGATGGCCAGGGCTCCGATCTTCTCACCCTTGATCCCCGGAACCAGATACTCCCGTTTCTGCTCCTCGGTGCCGAAATGGATCAGGGCGGGAAGGACTATCTCAGAGTGCACGCCCACTATGCTCATCAGCCCGTTGACGAATCCGCGGGAGATCTCCTCGATGAGCACCACCGCCGACCAGTAATCTCCGCCGCTTCCGCCGTATTCCTCGGGGAAACGTAGCCCCAGCATGCCCATCTCCCCCATCTTCCTGATCACCTCGTTGGGCAGCCACCCCTCCTGGTCCCAGCGGTCCCCGTTGGGGATGACCTCCTTCTCCATAAAGTCGCGCAAGGTCTGCCGCAGCATCTTGTGTTCCTCAGTGAAGAAGGGGTATTTGGAATCCTGCATCTTTTACCTCCCTTGATCCTCGCGCAGCCACCCGAACAGCTCCATTACGGCTACGGCCAAGAGAATATTATCACAAGCTCTGCTGAAAGAGGCCGTGCGGCGCCGCTGCGAAAGCCATCCGGACCCTACAGGCCCTTGAGACATGACGCCGTCCAGCCGCAAAACCCACATCTCTTCGAGGCCGCCTTGCTAATTGGCGTTTCAAGCTGATCCGGAGAGCCGTGGTTGTTTACCGGGGTGCGCTTTTCGCCCCCGTCAGTGAGATTCGACCAGTCCGTCTTGCCGCTGACTGGCGGCGTTTTGTCAATTGTCAAGACCTGACCCCCTTTGTATAATTAGATGGATGAGCTCGCGAGATATACCCAGGGCGCTTTTGAGGAAAGCGTTTCACCAGTTCAAGGAGGCCAGGGCGGAACGCTTCGGCAGTGGCCGCGCAGCGGCAGCTGAGCATTATTACAGCTGCATGCTCCTGGCCGCTGAGGCGGTCCTTCTTCTGCACGGCGAGAATCTCCGCCAGCCCCAGGAGATCATCGAGGGACTGCGCCGCCATCTCACCGACGACGAGTACTTCCCCGAGGAAGCGGTCGTCTGGCTCGAGGAAGCCGGTAGGCTCCTGGAGCGCGTTCGGGAGGGACGCCCCCCCCGGGGGAGCGACCTGGACGATCTTGACGACCGCGCGGAGAAGCTGATGGTGGCTGCGGAGAACATCATCCTCTGAAGACAATGCTGGATAATGAGGAAGCCCGGAAAGCGGAAGATAAGAGCGGCGCCACAAGCGGTGACGTTGCCCCCTACCCCCGAGAAACGGTTCCCGGCAGCACGATGAGGCGGAAGGTCGATACTATGCCCGACGGGCGCTATATCATCTATTATTCTTGGGATGAAGATGAATAATGCTCCTCGACTCCCCGGATCCTGGGATCGCCGATGCGGTAATCCCTTTGTCCCCAGCGCCCTTACCCACTTCACAACTCCCAGGACATAAGTGGGGGGTGTAGCGCTGAACGAGATGCGCTGGGATCCCTGGCAGAAGGAGTGGGTGGTGATGGCCACCCATCGGCAGGGCCGTCCCTTGATGCCTCGTAGCGATTGCCCGTTCTGCCCCGGTGGCCTGGAGACCCCGAACCCCTACCAGATAGCTGTCTTCCAGAACCGCTTTCCTTCCTTCCGCATCCCCGCCGCTGACCATGTCTCGGAGGCGGGACCCCCCGATTTCAGCCTCCGTGAGCCCGCCTTCGGCCTCTGCGAGGTGGTCCTGTACACCCCGGAGCACCACCTGAGCCTTTCCGATCTCACCCCTGCGCACATACTGCGCCTCGCCGAGGTGTGGAAAGACCGCTGGCTGGACCTCTCTTCCATCCCGGACATCTCCTATGTATACGAGTTCGAGAACAAGGGTGAGGTCATCGGGGTCACCCTCCCCCACCCTCACGGTCAGATCTACGCCTTCCCCTTCATCCCTCCCCGCGTCGAGCGGGCCCTCGCCGCTTCCCGGGATTTCCACCGCAGGGAAGGGATCTGCCTGGCCTGCCTGATCCTGGAGGAGGAGTTGAACCTCGGAGACAGGATTATAGCTGCCGACGACCATTTCGCCGCCATGGTGCCTTACTGGGCGCGCTGGCCTTTCGAGGTGCATCTTCTGCCCCGCAGGCATCTTAGAAGCCTGGCGGAGATGACCGGAGAGGAGTTGCGTGCTTTTGCCTCCTTGCTGCGCAAAGTCCTGCGAGGCTTCGACGGCCTCTTCGGTTACCCTTTCCCCTATATCATGGCCCTGTTCCCTGAGCCCAGCGACGGAGCAGATCATTCCCACTGGCACTTCCGTTTGGAGTTCTACCCCCCCATGCGAGCAGCCGACCGCCAGAAGATCCCCGCGGGCTGCGAGGTGGGAGCGGGCACCTTCCTCAACGACACCTCACCGGAGAGCTCGGCCGAGAGCCTGCGCCAGTCCCTGCAGCGGGTGGAAAGGGACCATGGATGACCGAAGGGCCCTGAGGGAACTCGGATCTTCTTTCGCCGCCAGGTTCGGCCGCATCCCCGCCGTCATCGCCAACTCCCCGGGTCGGGTCAATCTCATCGGCGAACACACCGATTACTGCGGGGGCTTGGTGCTGCCTTTCGCCTGCGACCTTTCCCTGGGGGTAGCCGCAGCTCCCCGCCGGGACAACACCTTTCGCATCCTCTACGAGGACACGGGGGAAGAGGATGTGTTCTCCACAAAGGGACTGGTCCCCACTCCAGCCACCCGATGGTCCTATGCCCGGGGAGTGGCCTGGTCGTTGATGGAGGAGGGCCTGGAGCCGCGGGGTATGGACGCCGTGGTCAAGGGCGACCTCCCCGTGGGCGCCGGGCTGAGCTCCTCCGCGGCCCTGGAGACGGGGCTCTGCCTTTGCATGGAGGAATGCTCGGGGTTCTCTCTTGGTCCGCGTCAGCGAGCCGATATCTGCCTGCGGGCCGAGCGGCGATGGGTGGGGGTGGATTGCGGGATGATGGACCAGTATGCATGCTCCTTAGGCAGCGAGGGCCATGCCCTGCTCATCGACTGCGCCAGCGGAGACGTCCGCCCAGTTCCCCTGCGCACCGACAGTCTGAAACTGGTCATCTGCGACTCCCGCACCCGGCGACGCCTCGACTCCGGAGTCTACAACCTGCGAAGGAAGGAGTGCGGCGAGGGCCTGCAGCGCCTCGCCTCTCTGCTACCGGGCGGGGCTAAGACTCCTCGCTTCGATGACGAGGTCGACCCAGGGATTCTCCAAGAGATCCCCCGCCCCCAGTACCTGCGGGTCTGCCATTTCCTCGCGGAGAACCTCAGGGTGCGGGAGGCGGCATCCTTGCTGGAGGAAGGCAGGGCGCACGANTTGGGCCCCCTGCTCACCTCCTCCCACCTGAGTTTGTCCCGGCAGATGCAGGTGAGCACTCCCGAGCTGGATCTGCTGGTGGATGCGGCGGTGGGGACCGGCAGCGCGTTGGGTTCGCGATTGCACGGAGCCGGTTTCGGCGGATGCACCCTCAACCTGATATGGGAGGACGTCTTGGACCGCTTCTACAAAACGGTCGCCGAGGCCTACCGGTCATNTTTCGGCATGCCTCCCCTCTTTCACCCGGTGCACCCCTCGAAGGGAGCGAGGATCATCGAATCCAGATGAACGGGGGCGGCCCGATGATGCCGCCATCCCTTCGCGGGGAAGNGATCATCCAATCNGAACCTATCCCCGGCACGGAAAATCCGCAAATAGATGCCGATTGTTCGTGTTAACAGCACCGGCGGAGATATCGACTGGTTTTGGAGCCGGAGGAGCAATTGGCCGCTGTTCTCCCCTCGGGCGGATGGCCCTCAAGAGCGGATGCGGATCCCCAGCCTATCCTTAAGCCCGCAGACGATCTTCTCAAAAGCAGCCTTGGCTTCCTCCTCCCGCAGGGTCCGGGTGAGGTCGTAGAAGGTCAGGCCGTAGGTCAGGCTCTTCTGTCCCTCGGGCACCCCCTTTCCCACGTAGAGGTCGAAGAGCCGCGCTTCCTTCAGCAGCTCGCCTCCGCACTCCCAGATGACCCGCGTGACGGCCGCAGCCTCCAGCTCCCGGGGGGCGAGGACGGAGAGGTCCATGTGCACCGCGGGATAGCGGGGTATCTCCCGGTACTGCCGGCTTTCGCGATCCAGGCCGAGGAGGGTGTCCAGGTCGGCCAGCAGCACCACCACCCCCGGCGGCAGATCCCGGTCCCGCAGGATGGCGGGATGGAGCCGCCCCAGCTCACCCACCGTCCTTCCCGCCACGACCAGCTCCGCCGCCAGGCGGGGATGGAGGTAGCCGCGGCGTAGGGGCCGCAGGTCTTGTTCCCACAGAGAGAGGGCCTCCAGGATGTTCTCCCAGATGCCTTTCAGCGTAAAGAAATCGGCGTCCTCTCCGGGCCTGTCCCACTGCCGGGGTATCCACCGACCNATCAGGGCCACTCCCAGCCACAGCTCTTCGCGGGGCAGNCGTTCCCCTTCCCGGGCATGGAATACCCTTCCCATCTCGAAGACACAGGCGTCCTCCAGGTGCCGGCGGNAGTTGTACTGCAGGGTGGAGAGTAANCCGGGTAGTAGGCTGCGCCTCATCTCCGACTGTTCTTCGCTCAGNGGGTTNGCGATGACCACCGGACTGCCTTCCGCCGGCCCGAAGAGTCGGTTTTCCTCTGAGGACACGAATGAGTAGCTGATGGTTTCATGCAACCCCATACCCACCAGCAGCTTCCTAACCTCGCGGAGGTCTCGCTGCCGGGCGTTGAGCCCGCCTCCCCGGGCGCGGCGCGAGGGAAGGGTGGAGGGGATGCGTTGATANCCGTANATGCGGGCCAGCTCCTCCACCAGNTCTATCTCNCTCTCCAGGTCGGGTCGGAAGGTGGGNGCCGTCACTTCCATCGTCTTTCCCGTCCCCTCCGCCACCTCGCACCCCAAACCCTTTAAGGTGTCCTTGACCCATGCCGCTTCCAGGCCCACGCCCAGCAGACGGCTCGCCCGCTCCAGGCGCA
>JGI24188J35168_1000213_pt1 | contig 32402 bp, 23 predicted proteins | sample YNPBryantNP2012_FD_35168 | JGI IMG/M metagenome (IMG submission 35168) | reverse complement strand
GGCTGCCGCCTACTTGTCGGTGATCATGCCATACCCAGGCTTGCGTACCGCCTTGCCATCCGGGCGCGGAGACCGCGCCCCTCCGAGAAGACCGCCCTCCACATTATCCCCGGGTTTTCCCCGAAAGCCCTCTTACCCACGTTTCCCCCCGCGGAGGGGCGGGCTCCGCACGCCCGCGGGAAAGACTTGCGCTTGACCGGAGCATCTCCCTATTAGGCCATTGGCCGTTCGTTCGCTCCTCTGTGATCATGCCATACCCGGGGCTTGCGTCCGTCCTAACCACGCGGACGCGCAGAGTGCGTCCCTCCGAGAAAATCTCCCCCACGTGATGCCAGGGCTTTCCCCGCAAGGCCTCTCCTCTTGGGTGGTCCACCCCGCGGAGGGGCGGGCTCCGCACGCCCGTGAGGAAAGGAGGGGCTTGACCGAGGCATGTCTCCATTAGGCCACGGCCACCCGGCCATCCAGCTCGGGTAATGAAATGCCTTGGCATGAGTAAGACCTTGCAATCCGGGCGCGGAGACCGCGCCCCTCCGAGAAAAACGCCCCTCGCGTCATACCGGCTTTGGCCCCGTAAGGCGTTCTTCGCGTCGCTTGGCCATTTGGCCGAGGGGCGGGCTCCGCACGCCCGCGGGGAAGGCGTGGGGTTGACCGAGGCATGTCGCCATCGGGCGACGGGCCACCGGTCTGCCCAGGTCGTGTAATGAAACGCCTCGGCATGCGTTAGGCCTGCAACGCGCACGCGCGGAGCGCATTCCTCCGAGAAAACCGGCCTCCGCCTCGTCTCCGTCCTTTCCCCACCAGGCCATCTCACCTCGGACCGCCCACTCCTCCACGGGGCGGCATGACAAGCAAAAGGGGGGCCTTGGAGGTAGGCCCCCACATGAAACCCAGGGCTGTTTTCTCGGAGGCTTTTCCCCCTACGCAAGCCAATGAACGCCCGAGGTGCACATTCAGAACAATTGATTGGAGAGGTCCACTCCAACGAGCCTAGGAGAGGAGCCGCGGCTTCCCTGGATGGGGCTCCCGCAATCCTTCGAGGAATAAGTTGATCCGGAAAGAAAATCCGAAAGGCTTGCGATTTTGAGGCTAGTTTTGCGGCCTGACTTCTTTTACAATTGACAGCACCCAGGGAAATGTGAAACGAGGTCGGGACAAGGGCCCAAAAGGTGACTTTTACGGGCCTCTTTCTCGAAAGAGAACGGGTTGCTTAGGGAAGCTTGCCGTGAACGAGGTTATCCGTGAGGCGATCCAAAGGAGAAGGGTGGTCAAGCTCTTCTATGGCGGAGGCCATAGGTTGGTTGAGCCGCACTGTTACGGGTTGAGCAGGGATGGGAAAGAGCTCCTTCGGGCTTACCAAATTTCAGGCTACAGTCAGTCGGGGCAGACCCAGGGCTGGAAACTGTTCCGTATGGATCGCGCAAGTGATATCAGTATCACAGATCTGTATTTCGAGGGGCCGCGCCCCCTCTATAATCCGCAGGACCGGGCCATGGCCCACATTCACTGCAGCCTTTGATGATGGGCTATTTGGCGAAGCTCGGCCAAGGCACGGAGAAAGCGACATGAGGGAAGTAATTGAGAGACTTCTCCAGAGAATCCCAGGGGAGTCGACCCCCGAACTGGAAAGGATGAAGAGGAAACTAATCGAGGCCTCGGAAGGAGGGCCGCAAGGTATCGAGATGCTTTTCCAAAGTGAATCCGAGACCTTTATGAAAGAGGCCCAAGGCTTGTGCCAAAGGCTTTTGGAGAAGATAGAGGGATAGAAGGATGTCGTACAGAATAGAGAGAATCGAGGTAGAAGGCTTCAGGGGCTTCAGGAAGAGGAAGGAACTCAAGCTCGGGGAAAACCTTGTAATAGTCTCTGGCCCACAGCGAAGCGGTAAAAGTAGCCTCCTCAATGCTCCTGTGTGGGCCTTGGTGGGATCGGAGGCCGAGAAAAAGGAGCTCGGGCCTGTGCCAATCCGCGAGCGAGTGAGGTGGATAGCCCGGAATCTGGAAACAGACAGTACGAGGGTGAAGATACTTTTCCGTGGATCTCAAGGGGAGGAGCTTGTGGTGGGAAGGAGCGACCCCAAAGGGAAGGTCACAGTCGAACGCGATGGTCGAGAGATCAAAAAAGGCCCTCTCGAGGTCCTCGGGCTCACCCTCGATGGGTTGGTCTCATCAGTCTTTCTTCCCCAGGAGGTGATTCGAGCAGCATTATCACTCGAACCAAAGAAGAGGCAGGCCATATTCATTCAGCTTGCGGGGTTAGAGAACCTTTCAACCCTCGAGGGGTGTCTCGAGAATGCCCGAAAAATATTGGAAGACAAGGAAAAGAAGATTGCCGAATTGAGAAAGCATGTGGATGGAAGGATCGGGGGCCAGGTCTCCCTCCAAAAAAGGAGGGTCAAGGAGCTTTGGGACAAGGTTCTCGGCCTGGGCCTGTCCGAGGAGGTCCTCTCTCCAGACGGCGCTAGACCCCTGGTGGAACAATCCCTCAAGGGGCTCGCTGATTTCTGCAGCAAGTACGGGGAAAAGATGCCGTCCATACCCGAGGTCCGAGGGCCCGAGGATTTGCCCCAATTTGTAAATGAGATGAGAGGAATTCTCTTTCGACTCGAGGCTGAAAGCCCGGAGACAAGACGGCAGAGAGACCTTTACGACAGGAAGCGCAAGATTGAGGCCCTGATTTCGGATCTGGAGGAGCTGGAGGAAAAGAAACAAAAGATCAACGCTTCCAAGGAGGAGATTCTCAAGCCTCACGGGAAAGAAGAAGAACTTAAGATAGCGATCCAGGAATTGGAGAAGACTCTGGAGGGGTTGGACCGCGAGATCGAGCGGGGGGGAAAGTACTTGAAAATGGTCGAGGAGGCTCTCTCTTACTTCGAAACAGTCCCCCAGGGGTTGGCTCAGATGGAATGCCCAGTATGTCGCAAGGCCAAAGTCAGCGTAGCGCATGTTCGAGAGCATCTGGCATCGGAGATTGAAAAGGCCGGTCTCGAACCACTTCGAAACCAAAGGCAGGAGATTGAGAAAACTCTGAAGGGAAAAAAGGCCGCCCAGGAGGCCCTCATCCATTTGGCGGAGCAAGAAAAGAAACTAGAGGCAATGTCCAAGGAACTTTTGGAAAAGGCCTCTGAGTTGAGGGGCCGGGAGATCGCCCCCAATGAATCTCTGGGGCTCGTGCTCAAGAATATGGCTCAGGCCACAGAGAAGGGATTGGAGGAACTCAAAGGGATACTCGAGGCCAGGGGGAGGGCGATTCAAGGGGTTCGAGCGCAGCTGGAAAAGCTTGGCCTGGTAGTTGAGCTCCATCGGGAAAAGAAGCGATTGGCCGAGCTCGATGAGATTCCGCAGACACCCCAATACAAGGCTTTCATCGAGACCGAGGACAAGATCCACATGCAGATTGCCCTTCTCAAGGAACTCTTAAAGGGGCTCGAGCAGGAGAAGATGGAAGCGTTTCGCCAAAGATTCGCTGACCTCAAGGAGGAGGTCAATGACCTTTACAGGAGGCTCCTCGGGCGAGAAGACTTCTCGGAAGTGTGGATAGACGAAAAGGACTGGGAGGTCAAGACGCGAGCTGGGGATCGGCAGCCCACGGTGATTCAGGTCTTCAACGTGGGCGATATGACTGCAGTTGCTCTGGCCCTCTTCCTCGCGAGTGCGATGAGAGCGAACCATCAAGCTGGCTTCGTTCTGCTGGACGATCCCATCCAGAGCCTCGACGAAGAGCATGAAAGGCGTCTCGCAGAGATTCTCGCTGATCTGGCCCAAAAAAGGCAGGTGATCGTGTCGTGTAGCCGGAGTTCCTTCGTTGAGGCCCTCGAGGATGCCGGCACAGTGAAAAGGCAGGTGATTCGTCTCGCTCCGTGGGATGAAAGTCGCACTTGCCGCCTCCAAGGAGAAGAAAGGGAGGACTGACAAGGTGAAGCCCAGCGTTTTGGAAGAGATCGGGAGGTTTCGAAAGGAAAAAGGGGAGAGCTATGCTGGAAAGTTCCTCCAGCGTCTTCTGGCCCTCACCTTCATCAAGGCCGGCTTCGATGTGGAGGCAGAGCACAGTGTCGAGGGCCCTGACCTTCTGGTGGGGCGATTCCAGATCGAGGTCAAAACGACCACTTCCGAGCCCTTCACTATCGAGAAAAAGGACGCTAGGGACATCAGGCAAGCGATAAAGAAGGGGAAGACCCCGGTCCTAGCGCTTCTGGAATGTTCATCCTTCCGAGGTTGGACCTTGGTCTACGCAGAGGGTTTGAGCGAGGGGAGTTTCAGCCGCAAGGATCTCGCATTGAGAAGAATCTCCGAGCTAGAGAGAAAGATCAACGATCACTTCGATGATGTGGTGGAAGCCTGGATGCCAAATCTTGAGCGGGCNCCGGAAAGTGCTTTCGAGGAAATGGACGCCAAACGCCGGATGGGCCAGTGGCACCCCTGAATCTAGGAGCCCCTGATGAGTCGAAGCAACCCTCCGTTTCCTCCAAGTGAAGGGGTGGGCTTCCTTTCCAGACGGGTCTCGGGAAGGTCATGGAGGAGAGGGGGACCTGCCCCCTCCTCCATCGGGGTCTGAGGCGCTCCCATTTATGGGACAAANCCCATCTTCTCTCCTCCCCCAAGCTCCGTCCTGAATATGCTGTGGAGGTGTTCCACTGTCTTGAGGACGAAAGATAGGTTATAGCGCTCCACCTCATATCGCGGTCTCAGGAGGTACTTGGTGAGGTTCACCAAGAAGGCCCCCGTTGCCTCAAGCCTGGAGAGTTTTTCTTTCACCTCGGGCTTCTCAAAGAGCTCGGCAAGCCTTCTGTCTCCTGTCTTGGCCAGGACGAGAGAAGAGTAGAACTGTGGAGCCAGGGGGCCAAATTCCATGATGAAGTCCACTCTCCCCGGTCTTCTGAGAGCCAGATCCACGAGCCTTCTATCGTTGGTTGTGGCAACAAAAAAGAAACCATCCCTGGAGAGGAACCCATCTAGCTCCTGAAGGGCCCTGGATAGCTCCACAGTGCCGTATTTGGCAGGGAGCCTCTCCCTGGATCCCACTATGAGGTCTATATCGTCGATGCATACCATTATGGGTCTGAAGACCTCCGCGAACTCGAACACCTCGCTCAGATGCACACCGCATGCCGCATCTATGAGAAAAACCGTGAGCTCACGGTTTGCCCTCGAGCACTCAGAGATCAGAGCCCTTATGGTCTCGGTTTTCCCGGTTCCTGGTTCTCCCACAAATAGGTATTTTAGTCCTCCATCGCCTCTGGCCACTGCAGAGACGAAATCTTCGAGCTCTTTCTTGTCTTTCATGTAAATCCCATCCAAGGTTACCTCGGGCTCGCGAATGGTTTTGAGGGAAGTCCCATGATGAATCTCCGGGTTTTGAAACCGGATGATCTTCCCGAGATAGCCTGAATTCCTCAAGGCCTCCTTGAGAAGGGCCTCCGCGAAAATAGGGGGCCGAAAGTCCTCAGAGGGGTCACCTGAGAGGATCAGGGCGAAGCACCTCTGCATCCTATCCTGAACATAAACGCAGGAGAGGAGATACCTCTGGCCCTCGAACCTCGCAACCCCAAGTAGAGCCGAGTCAGCAGAGATGATGTTCTCCAGTCTATCGAACCCCCCGAAATTGGGAGGGCCAAAAATCCCCGGCTGGATGAAGGAAAAGAGGTCCTCCAAGACGATCCCCTCGCTTTTTGCCTTACCAAGGTAGAGTTTGAGGAGAAAGGATTTTACCACTTGGAAAATCTCGAAGTTCAGGTACCTCACATAGGAAGCTGAGGAAATGATGGGATCGGCAGGCGAAAGTCCTGGCCTCCTCATGGGACACCTCCATCTTTACTGACTGAAAGTGAAGGCAAGTGCCAAGAAAAGGAGACGATGAGGCGCTTCCGATCAGATCCTATGAGGGGAGAATCCCTTTTCCTCTTGGCCGAGATTCATGGGGTCACCTAACCCTTTTGCGGACTATTAAAATACCCGAGATCCCGTGTGTCAAGTAACAAGCGGTTTCTTCCCGGGTTTCCAGTTCTCGCCAGGATATTTTCCTCGACATTTCGATAACCTTTCTCCTTGGGGGCATTGCCTCTCGCCCTCCTTTCGGGGTATCACCTTCCGCCTTCATGGTCGTTCCCATCGCTGCGCAAATGGCGATGTGTTTACTCAAAGGAGAAAAAGAGGCAAAGTAAAGGCATGGAAAAATTAGAGGCAATGGGCTTCTCGGCTCTTCGGGTGCAGGCATTTGAATGGCTTGCCAGGGTCCATTCTGTGGATTTAATTATGGATAGCCCAAAAGGTCTCCTTCTTCCTGGAGGATAGGTCTCTGGGAAGATGTCCCGTCTGTGGGCACAAGTGTCCCCCTTGGGTCGAGCGACCTTTGGGGGGACGGACCCTGGGGGGTGTCGTCGAGCTTTGGAATTCAGTAATGAGAGGTGAGAATATCGCGGCCTTCATGATGCCCAAACTGGCTCTAGCTAGCCTCTCTCTTGCAGTCCTGGGGGCGTTTTTTCTAATGGCCCGAGGGCATTTCCTCGTGTTTCATATCCTTTTAGAGTTCTCGTGTATCGTGGTGGGAGTCTGTGGGTTCGCTGTAATATGGATAGCCCGCAACAATGTGGGAAACGGTTTTCTTCTTATCACTGGCACGACACTTCTCCCTGTTTCCATCTTGACCTTTCTTCACACCTTGACGTACAAAGGCATGGCCGTCCTGCCGGGGACAGACCCAAATGTGCCAGCCCAACTCTGGCTTGCAAGCCGTCTTCTTCTGGCCGGAGCAATGGCAACAGGGACCTTCTTCCTCAGGATAAGACCAAGCCCCTGGGCCACTTTGGCTGGGACTACCGTTTCTGGTTTCATTCTCGGATTCAGTATCTACGAGGGGTTCTTTCCCCAGTGTTTCGTTGAAGGAAAGGGGCCTACCCAGTTCAATATCTGGGCGGAATACTTGGTTTCAGCTCTGTTTGTCTTGAGCGCCTTCAATCTTTGGGGCAAGAGGTCTCTTTTCGAGAGAGATGTACTCTGGATCTTTCTTTTGGCCTGTCTTTTGGGAGTGGCCTCGGAGCTCAGCTTCACAATGCATGTTGACCCTCACGGTACCATGAACATGATTGGCCATATTCTGGCCTTCGGGCTTTTCGTTTGTCTTTTCAGGGCCCTCGTTGTGGTCGGTATTCGGAAGCCTCAGGCCACCATTTTGCGAGAGTTGGCCCTGAAAGGCCGGAAGCTTGAGGAATCGGAGGCTCTTTTCTCTGCAGCCTTCAAGGCCAATCCAGAGGCCATGGTGGTAGTGACCCTTCCCCGGGGCCTAATAGAGATGGTAAACGAAGGGTTTCTCGCACTCACTGGCTACAGTCACGATGAGGTCACGGGAAAGACACTGGAGGAGCTGGGTCTCTGGGCTGAAAGCGGAGAGAGGATGACATTTCTCTTTACTCTGGGAGAAAAGGGCCATATTCGGGGGGAGAATTTCACCTTGAGGCTGAGATCCGGCGAGCTAAGGATAGGAGAGGTTTCCGGACAGAGAGTCGAGGTGGGGGGCAAGCCTCAAGCAATAGCCATAATCCGGGATGTGACCGCGGAGAGAGTAGCGCAACGGATCCTCTCTAGCTCCAAAGAAAAACTGGAGGAGACACTGAGAGAGAGGAACCTGGAGCTATCTCGAGCCAACGAGGCCCTGCGCGCAGAAATAAGGAGGAGCCAAAAGATCCAAGAGGAGCTCAGGAGCTCCAAGGAGGAACTGAAGAGGCTGTCAGCCTCTCTTCTCTCCACTGGGGAAAGGGAGAGGAAAGAACTTGCAAGAGAGATTCACGACAGTTTAGGCCAGATTCTTGCTGCAGCCAAGTTCTCAATTGAAAGGGCACTGTGGGATCTATCCCAGAATACTGGGGGCAAAACAGCCAGCGGGATCCTTCGAGATGCGGTGGCGATGGTCCAAGGGGCAATAGAGGAAGTGAGGAGAATCCAGATGGACCTAAGACCTGCAGTGCTCGATGACCTAGGTCTAGTTGCTACACTGAATTGGTTTTGTAGGGAGTTTCAGAAGGTGTATGGTAAAATCGAGGTGGAAAAGAGGATACTCTTGAAAGAGGAGGAAGTCCCGGAAGGCCTCAAGATAGTCATCTTCCGGGTCCTCCAAGAGGCCATGAACAATGTAGCCAAACACAGCATGGCGGACAAGGTGGAGGTGAGCCTTTACATGGAGGGATCCGAGCTTGTCCTCTCAGTGAGGGACAATGGCATAGGGATGCGCGTCTCAGGGGGGGCCCTCGATGCTACTTCTTTTGGGAGGAGCATGGGGGTGGTGAGTATGAGGGAAAGGGTGGAGCTATCTGGGGGGAAATTCACCCTCAAATCTGATCCTGGCCAAGGAACTCATGTGGAAGCGAGGTGGCCCCTAGATCCCGAAATCCTCTACGATCCGGAAACTTAGTTCCTGAGCCTTGAGATCGACCTCCCTATCCCCTCCTTACCACTAGACCTTTTTCCATGGCGTAGGCTGTCAGCGCGGCTGTATTGTGGAGATCTAACTTTTTCATCAGATTGGCTCTGTGTTTTTCCGCGGTCTTGACGCTTATGTAGAGGTAATCCGCTATTTCCTTGGTTGTCTTGCCCTCTGCTATGAGCTTTAGGACCTGGCGTTCCCTTTCGGTGAGGGCATCCCACGATGATTTTGGTCCCCCTGTCTTCTTCGATCCCAGGTAACCGGAAATTACCTTATCGGTAATTCCTGGACTGATGTAAGGCCTTCCCTTCAAGGCGTTCCTCAGAGCAAGAAGCAGTTCATGGGAGCTTGCATCCTTGAGGACGTATGCATCGGCTCCCTTCTGGAGCGCTGCCACTATATACTCCTCTTCACTGTGAACCGTGAGAACCACGACCTTGGTCCCGGGGGACAGCCTTTTTATCTCCTTTATCGCATGAAGGCCACTCATCCCCGGCATGGAGAGATCCAGGATTATCAGATCAGGACGGAGCGTCCCAGCGGCCCTTATGGCCTCCCTCCCATCCGATACCTCACCCACCACTTGCAAGTCATCGGTGACATCGAGAAGGGCTCTGATCCCGTCTCTGAGGATTGTGTGATCCTCCGCNANGAGAATGGAAGCCCTCTTTTTCTCGCCCATTTCCACCATCCTCGGAGTCCTTCACCCCCAGTCTTTGAAGCCGACATCTACGGCAAAACCCCTCCATACTATAGGGTATTAACCCCATTGAACTCAAGGCCANATGGGTCCACTCTCCAAANGAGCCAAAGACACTAAAATCCTTTTAGGCCTTTTCCTTGAGAATCCTCATAGTGGAGGACAGCGCTGCGTTCCGAAAGGCTCTGAGAGCGATCTTGGAGTCCAGGTTCCCCATGGCTGCGGTGAGGGAGGCCTGGGGGTCGAAACAGGCCTTGGAGTTGATGAAGAGCTTTGGCCCCCAGATCGTCTTCATGGACATTCAACTTGGAGGCGAAAGCGGTCTCGAACTGGCTAGATGCATAAAACAGGGGTTTCCGGCTACACCTGTGGTCATCCTGACAAGTCATGACCTTCCCGAGTATAGAGAGGCGGCCCTCTGTGCCGGGGCGAGCTGTTTTCTTTCGAAAGGCGAAATAAGGCCCAAAGAGATAGAGGAACTCGTAATCTCGCTCTTTCTTTCGGATGAGTTGGGCCGGAAGGCATGACGGGAGNGTACTTATCCCCGGGTGTTGTTACCAGGATCCCGAACGGAAAAATGGGGTGTTTCACGGATGGACAGACCAAATGGCATGGGTTTTACTTACCCCGATAGAAGATAGGCCTTCTACTTCGTCTCACACGGTTGAGGAGTTTGTCCAAGCCAAAAGGAGGTGGACATGAGAGTTGAGCTCGCTGGCCCGAGTAGGATGCGCACCCTCTTAAAGGGGGTTTTGATGGCCGCGGGGGTCTTTGTGGGCACCCTGGTGGCATCCGGAGCCACGGCCCTGCAATTGAAGGTTGTGGACAGAGATGGCAATCCAGTGAGAGGGTTCCGTTGGCTGGTGGAGGAGGACACAACAGCCGACATCATGCCTGGGGTTTACCAGCCCCCTTCTCAGACAGTGAGGCTGAGCATTTATAGAACAGAGTCACCCGTGGTCACAACCGGGCACACAGCGGGCGATTCAGCCCAACTGTCCCTTCCACCCGGCAAACGGTACTTCGTGTCAGTCTTGCCTGATCGCGACTACTCCATCTCCGGCAGTTCTTTTAGAGTTCCTGGCCCTGAGGAAGTCAAGGTAATCGTCCAGAAGCTGCCACTTCCTACGGGCCAAATAACGGTCAAGGTCTTCCACGATGTCAACCCCATAAACAATGCGCCTGACGCCCAAGAAGTGGGCATACCGGGGTTTCATATTCAAGTCTATGATCAACTGGGGCAGGTTTATTTCGACGCGTTCGGGAATCCTCTCGGGACAACCTACCGTAGGGACCCTGTAAGTGGAGAATTTCTCCTGGACCAGGATGGGAACCCCATAGTGGAGCGGATCGGAAACGGCATTTACACGGATGCCAACGGAGAGGCTGTGATCAGGTTCTTGGCCCCAGGCAAGTACGGCATTCGTGCGGTTCCCAGGCCGACCACTGTGATGGTGGGTGGGCGTCCTGTCAATTTCCCGGACGTCAATGTGTGGAGTCAGACAGCCACCATCGAGGGGACACCAGGGATAGATGCTTGGGTTCGGGCTGGCGAGCCCCCTGCCTTGGTGGAGTTCGGAAGGGCCTTTTACCACGTTTTCATCGGGTTTGTTCACCGATTTTTCAACGATCTCGAGTCCATACCCAACCCGGGAGGTGCAACTGCCACAATCAGGGGCACGATCCGCAATGTCCACCAGTCCAGACCCCCTTCGACTCTCCTAAATGTGGGACCACCTGTTCCTGAAGCTTGGATAGGCCTTAATGTGATCGAGGGAGGAGTGGCAGGCAGAGGAGTATACGCGGCTCCAGCCGACCCCGAGACAGGGGAGTTTTCCATAACCGGTGTCCCTCCTGGCACGTACCAACTCGTTGTGTGGGACACTCCTCTTGACCAAATATTCGCGTTCCAGACCGTGGTCGTGCCGGAGACTGGTGGGACAGTTGACATGGGCGATGTGCTCGTCAACGCCTGGTTCGGAAGGCTTGTGGGTAAGGTTTTCGATGACAGAAACGAAAACGGCTTTCCAGATCCTGGAGAGACAGGTGTCGAGGGTCAGCTTGTGAACCTCAGGTTCCGGGACGGCCGCCTCTACCAATCCACAACCACAGGAGCGGATGGATCGTATCAGTTCCTAGAAGTATTTCCCTGGTTCCGGTGGATAGTGGCAGAAGTGGATTTTTCGAGATACAAAGCGACCGGCGTGACCGTAGTTGTGGACGATGGGGGGCAAATTCCTCCTGATTCGGGATGGCAGATGCCCTCTGAAGGAGTGAGGAATCCCCAGCCGCAGGTCAGCGTCAATCCGAATACCGGAAACAATCTTTCCCGCACGGACACAGGAGAGGTCATCACCCAGGCGATGATTCTTTACGCCGACCAGAACCACAGAATCGACTGGGGAAAGAGGGACTACGTTGGGTCAGAAACTGGGGGTATTTCGGGTATAGTGTTCTACGACACCACCCGAGCCTTCGACGATCCGAGGCAGAGCGTCGGAGACCCGTGGGAACCTGGTATTCCCAACGTTCGAGTGAATCTCTACAAGGTGAACTCGAAAAGAAAGAAGATGAAACTCCAGCTCGTGAACACGACCGTCACGGATAGCTGGGACAAGAACTTGCCGACTGGATGCATCCATTCGACTCCACCCCAGGATCCCAGAGGCGGCTCGATAGACCCATGTGCAGAGTTTTTGAGGACATGGAACCAGGTGAGGCCCGGGACTTACGACGGGGCTTACGTTTTCACCAGCTACTATCCGAGTGGCATTCGCAAGGATCGCGATGGAAATCCCCTCCTGGACGCACAGGGGAGACCGGTTCCTGTGGTTGCAGGAGAGGAGCCCATTCCTCTTGCTCCGGGCACGTGGGTGGTGGAGGTGGTCCCTCCTGAAGGGTACGAGGTGACCAAGGAAGAGGATAAGAATGTGGACTTCGGTGACAGGTACCAGCCAAAGGAGAAGGCCTTCTTGCCTCCTTGTGTAGGCCCTCTCCACAAGGTCCCGGCTGAACTGAGCCTTTTTCCTGGAGTGCCGGTGAGAGAGGGCATCGCCAACACTCGCAGGCCCCTCTGCAATAGGAAACTTGTGGAAGTCGTTCCCGGCCGCAACGCGGCAGCGGATTTCTTTCTGTTCACCTACGTGCCCAGGGCCGCCAAGTTCCACGGGTTCATAACCAATGACCTCACCAATACGTTCGATCCCCAGGATCCCAATTTTGCCGAGAAACTCTCCCCTGCTTGGATTCCTGTTGTCATAAGGGATTGGGCAGGGAGGTTCTTGACCAAAACTCACTCTGACCAGTGGGGTGGGTACCATGTGATGGTCCCTGGCACTTACACCGTAAGTGTACCACTGCCAACGGGAGTCTCCCCGAGCATGGTCCAGGTNTGCCTGAACGATCCAGGAGACGATCCTACCCACCCCGATCCCTTCTTCAATCCCGCATACGGGAAGGTCTGCTATANCTTCGATGCTTGGCCCGGCGCCACTACCAATTTGGATACTCCCCTTGTTCCAACGGGCGCTTTCACCGGATCCTTTCAAAATGTCCTAGATTGCCAAATGCCCGATGGGACTCCGAGAATTCGAGAAGTGGAAGGAGGGCCCTGGGTCCCGGTGGGCGGTGGCACCTTGGCCATTCGATCCGTNGGAGCTCAGGAAGTCCCTAACCCAGATTACATTCCTAGCTCGGGACCGGCTCCTTCGAATCCCCCAAAGGTAGTGAGAGACTATGGATTTGGATCAATTCCCGGCTCGGTCAAATTGGGAGGAATTGACCTCGATGTGGTGGAATGGGGGCCGGACAGAATCGTCGTTACGGTGCCTGGAGAGGGTGTGAGTTCGGGAGCCCATCAATTGGAGATACACAGAGGCGATAATGGAAAGAATTCCAGGGTGGGCATCACCGTGACCGTGGGATTGAATCCTGGACAAAAGATTTTGAGGGTGCCTGAAGAGCACCCCTCAATACAGGAAGCGGTGGATGCAGCAACCAGTGGCGATTTGATATTGGTGAGGCCTGGAGTCTATATGGAGAATGTCATCTTGTGGAAGCCAGTTGCTCTCCAGGGTCACGGAGAGGGCTCCACGGTGATCAATGGAATTGGGTTCATGCCAGACAACGAACCCATGTGGCTACAGAAAATGGGGGATCTAGTGGGAGGGGGGCTGGTGAGCCTTGTTCCTGGCCAGAGACCTGATTTTCTCATAGATAAAGGAGCGGGTATCACGGTCTTGGGCAGGAACGACGGCTCTTTCGTGGGAGGCCGCATAGATGGGTTCACAATTACTCAGTGCTTGATCGGAGGAGCCATCTTCGTGAGCGGCAATACCAGAGGGCTGCAGATAAGCAACAACGTCTTAGTTACCAATTCTGGGAACTTCGGTGGAGGGATCAGGGTTGGCTGGCCCTCCACAGTGGATCCTGCAACAGGAGACTATGCTGACGCCAGGAATCGTGATCTGATCATTCGAAACAATCATTTCAACCAGAATGGCTCCATTGATGGAGGTGGAGGCATAGCCCTCTTTACTGGTTCGCAAAGTTACACGGTGAAGGACAATTACATTTGCGGGAACTTCAGCGCCTTCGGTGGAGCGGGGATCGCCCACATGGGGCTCAGTGACAATGGATTGATAGAGGGTAACTTCATCGTTTTCAACGAGGTTAGCACGGGAGACAAACCCATCCGAGCCACTGTGGGAGGCATAGGAGGTGGGATCCTGATAGCCGGTGAAGACCCCTTAGGACTTACCATCCCAACCCCTGGCGCTGGATCCGTGACCATAAACCGGAACCTCATTCAGGGCAATGCCTCCAGCCATGACGGGGGAGGTATAGGATTGACGCAGATAAACGGTCGGGATGTTTCGGCAAGTCCTTCGGATCCAGGGTCCTGGTATCAGGTCAAGGTGTTCAACAACATAATCGTGAATAATGTCGCTCAATTGGCAGGAGGGGGAATATCCCTGGCAGATGCCCTCAGGGTTTTCATAATCAACAATACAGTGGCCAACAATGACAGCACTGCCACGAACAGAGCGGCATTCCTCGACCCCACAAACCCCAATGTCTCGACCGCTCAGATCGCTGGCATCTCCTCTAGGCCTTACGGAGCCTCCCTGGTCAGCATATTGGGAGCAGGTTTTTCGAATCCCGAGATCCACGACTCCATCGTGTACCGGAATCGGTCCTTCTACTGGGACGGGAGAACGAACCAAGGAAGCGGCGGCCTTGTGCCCAATTCCAGTCGCCTTTACCGGGATCTGGGGGTAGTCGGCCAATCAGAGTCGTTGGCGTGCTCCGGGTGCATTTTGAGCAATGGGGCCCCTTCCTTTGTGGAGCCATATGTGAACGAGCTCTTTGCTGCGGGAGCAGGGGGAGAGGGGGGAAACTTCGTGAACGTAGTGTTCAGGCCCCTGACCGTGAGGGGGAATTACCACTTGGCTTCGCCCAATGGGTCGGGAATCAGGTCTTTCCTGCCATTGGACTTCGGAGAACTCCTTTGGGATTTCGATGGCGATGCGAGACCAGTGGTTCCTCCCGTGGATGCAGGAGCTGATCAGTGGGTCCCGTGATCTGTGACGGAATGTCTCATGCGGAGAAGGGCTTTCTCCGCAATCCTTCTCGGAAGAAGGAGGCAGTGATGAGATGGAAGAGATTTTTGAGCATCGTGGCCTTGGTCTCCGCAGTTGGCTTGGGGATAGGAGTGTGTTCCATGGCACAGTCCAATTTCATGGTTCAGTGCCCAGCGGATAACGATGGCATAGATGCTGACGGAGACGGGGATCCCACAAATGACATCGTTTGCAAGCATCTTACGGCTGGAGATGGTTTCGCGACCATGGCCGACGGGACCGTCATGTACACCTTCGGCTTTTCCGAGGTTCCCGAAGATGTCCCACCAGGGCAGGTCTTCGCCCTAAGACAGGTGAAGGCAGAGCTTCCAGGACCCACGATCGTGCTGAGAGAAGGCCAGGAGCTCTATCTCAACCTCACCAATGTGGGCATGATCAACAGGCCTGATCTCTTCGACACCCACTCGGTTCACTGGCACGGGATACCCAATTCGGGTTCGATATTCGACGGATTGCCAGAGAGCGCACCCACTGTGAAGATAGGGGCTACTTTTCCGTACTATTACGCCACATTGGGGAAGGAAGGCACCTACTTCTATCACTGCCATGTTGAGGTTACGGAGCACATGCAGATGGGCATGATTGGCCAGATCTACGTGCTTCCCCGCCAAGACCAGGATATGGTCCTCAGGAGTTCTGGAAATCCACCATACGCTGGGTTCGCATACAACGACGGAGATGGTTCAACGGGTTACCACGTCTCCAAAGCCATCCAATTGGCGGGCTTCGACTCCCGTTTTCATGCTCAGCACATAGCCATCCAGAACTTGCCCTTCGCTCAGCTCAAGGATGACTATCATCTCATGAACGGTAGAGGATACCCAGATACGATCAATCCCAATCTCCTGGGAGCCAGTCCGGAAAATAACGGTCACTTCTCTCAAAGGATGGATGCGCGGATTCAGGCCAGGCAGGGGGAAAGGGTCTTGCTTCGAGTCCATAATATAAGCACGACTCATCTTTTCACGGTGCGGGTCCTTGGGATTCCCATGAAAGTTGTGGGGATCGATGGCAAGCTGCTCAGGAACGGCAGCAAAGACCTCTTTTACGAAACCAGCTCCCTGACCATAGGAGGAGGGCAGGCTGCAGATCTGCTCCTGGATACCACGGGAGTGCCCCCTGGCACTTACTTCTTTTACACCACGAACTTGAGCGAGCTTATCAACGGCCAGGAAGAAAGAGGGGGTATCATGACCGAGATAGTCGTGTGCCCGGCCTCTGGCTGCGGAACTTGAAAAGGGACGGTCCGTGATGGGAGGAGGCCAGAGATGAGAAAAAGTCGATGGTTTGGGTTGGCCCTCGGTGCGTGGGCTATGTTGGAGATGACGACAGCCGCCTGGACACAGGCCAAGATAATCGGTGTGGAAGGAACCAGCTTTGACCTTGTGGCTAGACAGGACAGGATCACCCTCGGTGACGGGGATTCGATGCTCATGTGGGGTTTTGCCTTGGGTGAAGGCCGAATGCAGTATCCTGGGCCAACTCTGATCCTGAGACAAGGAGACACTGTGACCGTCACACTGAGGAACAGCCTTCCCCGAGAAGCTGGAAATGTATCCATAGTCTTTCCTGGCCACGAGGTGACGGCATCTGGGGGGGTCGAGGGGGTTCTGACTCGCGAGGCTCCACCTGACAACACAACGGTGGTGACCTATACATTTACAGCCACCAGGCCCGGGACTTATGTATATCACAGTGGCACCAGGCCAGACTTGCAAGTGGAGATGGGCCTCGTGGGGGTCATAGTGGTGAGGCCCGCTAATCCCACCCCCACCCCCGACTGTCCTCCAGTGCCACAGGGTCACAACGAAGCACCGCCTCGATCCCTATGCGCCGGGACCAAATTCGCATATGACCATCCCGACACTGCCTACGACCGGGAATTCCTGATCTTGATGACGGACATGGATCCCCGTGTGCACAGGCTCGTGGAATTTGGACGCATCAAGGAGATCGACACCACGAACTTCTTTCAGACCGTGTGGTTCGCCAATGGTCGCAATTTTCCCGATACCATAGCCAATGCCCAGGTGCCCTGGCTCCCAACTCAGCCTTACAACGCCCTTTTCCTCATGCATCCGGGAGAGAGGCTTCTGGTGAGGATGGCAACCTTGGGGAGGGATCCTCATCCTCTTCACTTTCACGGCAATCATGTCCGTGTNATAGCCAAGGACGGGGTGTTGCTCAGCTCGGGTTTGGGAGCAGGNNCAGATCTCTCGTACGAGCGTTACACGGTCGNAGTGAATCCGTGCGAGACGGTGGATGCCATCTACACATGGACAGGGGCCCTCATGGGATGGGATATATACGGACATGCCCCTGGTGACCCTCTTGCCCCCTACGAATTCATTGGGGATCACGGGGCGAATTTCCCTGTGATCCTTCCCTCGAGAGACGACGTGAAGTTCGGACAGCTCTATAGCGGTAGCCCTTTTCTTGGAGGAGAGGGCTTCCTCCCTCCGGAACACGCGGGCCTCAATGTGGGAGGGGGGTTCTTCTACATGTGGCACTCCCATACGGAGAAGGAGCTTACAAATAACAACGTTTTTCCAGGTGGCCTCATCACCTTTTTGGGCGTTGTGCCTTGGAATGTGCCACTGGAAAGCGAGTGAGAAAGGAGGCTTACCAAGTGAGATCCAACAAAGTCTCGATATTGCTTGAGCAGGCATGCTTGGCCCTGGGTCTTATTGTGGTCCTCGGTGGAGGGGCCTCAGCAGCTGAGTTTTCCCTGAAGGCAAAGGCGGGCTCAATGACCTTACCGGGTGGGGAAACCGTGCCCATTTGGGGATTCGCCCTGGGGGAAGGGCCTCCCACGGTCCCAGGGCCCAGGTTGACAGTGCCTCCTGGCGAGGGACTCACGGTTCACCTCACGAACCTGCTTCCTGTGCCCATCTCCTTCGTCATCCCGGGACAGAAGCTTCCCGACAACAATGCCGGNCCTGTNTGGACAGACTGGCCCAACGACANGGTCACTTGGTCGGGGAGCCGGCCAGAGGGCAATTATAGCGCGAGGGTGCGCTCCTTCACCCACGAGGTGCCTCCTGGGGAGACCCGGACCTACACATGGTCCACATTCGAGGAGGGGGCCTTCATTTATCAAACGGGCACCAACCCGGCAGCCCAGGTGCAGATGGGCCTTTACGGAGCAGTGACCAAGAATTTCTCGGCAAGTCAGGCATATGGCCATCCAGATACCATCTTCGACAAAGAGCTTGTATTGGTGTACAGCGCTTTGGACCCGAAAATGAATGAGGCGATCGCCTCCAGACGATATGGACCAGGGACTTCAACCCCCAACACTAGGGACTATGTCCCCAAGTATTTCCTGATCAATGGGAAGGCATGGCCAGATCGGTATTTGGCGAAGGTAAGTGGAACCACAGAGATCTTTGTGGGCGATAGGGTTCTCATCAGACTTCTAAATGCGGGTTATCACACATTCGTCCCGGTCTTCCTCAATGCATACGTCACTGCCAGGGCAGAAGACGGCCAATTGTATCCTTTNNCACGCAAGCAATATGCGCTGGAGTTGGCCGCCGGAAGATCCTTGGACGTTTGGTTGGTTCCATCCAAGAGTGAGACGATAACCATATACGACGGAAGGCTGAATCTCACGAATGCAGGCAAGCCGACCCCAGGAGGCCTGTATGCCAAAATTCCGGTAATCGGTCCCCTGACCATATACAAGACGCGTTATAGCCAGGCGACCAAGACTCTCAAGGTCTTCGCCAGGACCAAGGAGAGCCCTGGTACCGTAGTCCTCACAGCAGTGGGATTCGGAGACCTCGCCTATCGACCCAGCAAGAGGGACTATTACGGAGCATTCAGTCCCGTCCCCATGAAGCCGGATAGCGTGACCGTGGTATCATCCGCAGGGGCAAGCGATACCAAGCCCGTACCCTTTACCCTCCGATAGAGGAGTCAGCGATGGGAAAGGAAAACAGTCAGGGATCTCATTTGAGGAAGGCCTCGAACAGGCCGGCTTCCTTGGTGTGAGAAAAATCCCTCAAGGAGTTCCCTGTGGTCGACAAAGAGGAGAGATCTTCGCGAATCGGTGTTCTTGTAAGCCTTCTTCTCTTCTCAGCAACACTTGCTTGTTGCGCTACAGCTCCAGAGAGCAAGGCTCCAGTTACCCGAGAGGAGACTTGTGGGGTCAGGATAAGCCGGATACAGGTGTCCGCTGGAGGTGGGTTCGTGGATTTGCGATTCAGGGTCCTGGATCCTGAAAGAGCCTCCGCCCTCTTGCATCCCTCTTCTCGAGCAACCCTGATCCACGAGCCTACTGGGAAGGTCCTTTCAGTTGCATCAAGCAAGCTAGGGAACTTGCGGCAGTCCACGTCCAACCCGGAGAGGGGAAGGGAGTATTTCATCTTGTTCAGAAACTTTGCTGGATTGGTGGTCCCTGGCGACAGGGTCACCTTTGTGGCGGGGGCGTGCAGCATCGAAGGGTTAGAGGTGGAATGATTTTAGATGCAGGGGTGTTGGCCCTCATTGGAAGTTCGGGCATGTATGCAGGGGCCACACTGGCGTCGGTCGGGCTTGGCAACCAAATTTTGACCAATTGGGATATTGCCAGCGGGAGCGAGCTACAGATCCGGCTGGAGAGGCGGACTTATCTGGTATCGAGCTTGATCTCCCTGGCCTTGAGCATTCAGATCTTATCCCTTTTCCTTTTTGTATGGACCGCTGAAAGGCTGCACACCCTCTTCGTGGGGGTCATGTGCGCCGCCGGAACCCTCAATGTGAACCCTTTCGGTTATCCCACCCTTGTGCTGAAACTTTCCAATTCGGTCTTCTCGAGCCTCTGGCTACTCATCAACCATGTGGATCAAATGGCTCCCGACTATCCCCTCATAAAGCCCAAATACAGGATGCTGAGATGGCTAGCCCTGTCATTGGTCCTGGAGGCAACGCTCCAGACTTCGTATTTTCTCCAAATGAAACCGCATCTCATAGCCTCTTGTTGTGGAGCCCTTTTCGGGGCGGACGCCAGGGACCAAGGGGCCGTCTGGGCTAGCATGACTCCCAGGACGGGGAAGATCCTCTTTTTTCTCCAGCTAGCCCTCCTCACACGGTTGGGAATTGGGATCCTGATGAAAGGAAAAGGGGCCTCGCCTTTTTCCGTTCTGAGCAGTGTGCTCCTCGTTTTTTCCTTGTGGGCCATCGTAAGCTATATCTCTGTATACTTTTACGAGCTTCCCACTCACCACTGTCCATTTTGTCTCCTTCAGACCGACTACAATTATGTGGGCTACGCCCTTTATCTCCCCCTTTTTGCGGCAGGTATTTTTGGGATAGGAGTCGGTTTTCTAGACCGTTACAAAGGCCTACCATCCTTGAAAGGGAAGATTCCACATCTACAGCGAAAGCTTGTGATTTTGAGCCTGGCGGGCTATCTCTTATTCGCGGCCATATCATCTTATCCAATGGTGTTTTCGGACTTCAGTATCGAAGATTGAAGGAGGTGGTCTCGTATGAGGAAATCGCGAAGACTCCTTGTGTGGTTTCTTGCCCTTTCCCTGGCATTCTTGGTGGGCTACACCTCTCGTGGATCCAAAGAAAAGGAGCTAATTGTCGAAGGTCCTTCGGCCCTTTCCGAACAAGGATCGGATATGTCCGAAGGGGGGCTATATATATGCCCCATGATGCACATCGCGCCTGTGAAGAGGCCAGGCCAATGCCCTGTGTGTGGTATGGATTTGGTGAGAATTTCGGGTAGCTCACATGAGCAAGGGGGGGCAAGGCCCAGGGTGAAATTGTNGAGAGAAGAGGCGCGAGTGGCTCAGCTGGAGGTGACCCCAGTGGAGAGAAGATCGGTAATCAAAGAGATCCCCCTCTACGGGCGGATCGATTACGATCCCGCTCATCTGAGTTACGTCAATGCCTACATGCCTGGGGTCGTCAACAGAGTCTATGTGGAGAGGGCGGGTGTATGGGTTCGTTGGGGGGAGCCTCTTCTGGATTTCTACTCATGGGATCTGTACAACACCGAGCAGCAGCTTTTCGAGGCAGCGCAAGTGGTACCTGGCCTCTTGGCCTTCAGGGAAGGGACCCCTCACGTGGCACGCAAGGGGGAAATCGAGAGTAGAGGGCCTCGAGACGAGGAGGCAAGGCAAGATGCACTCAGGAAAATGGCAGCGATCCGCCACAAGCTCAGGTTGCTCGGCTTGTCCAAAAGGGACATAGATGAGCTCCAGCAACGCTCGGAGCCGACCGGCATTGCCACCTTAACTGCGCCGAGGGCAGGTGTGGTGATAAGGCAGAATGCGACCGAAGGCATGTACGTGAACACGGGATCGGTGCTCATGGTAATAGCTGATCCCAAATATCTTTGGCTCAAACTAGACGCGTACGAGACGGACATTCCCTGGATCAGAAACGGCCAGGAAGTGGAATTCCAGGTACAGGCATTCCCCGGAGAGAGATTTCAAGGGAGGGTAACATACATAGACCCCATCTTCAATCCCAACACCAGAACCACTACAGTAGGGGTGATGGCCCAGGAGACCCCCAAACTAAAGCCGGAGATGGTTGCGAGAGCTGTGATCAGAGCAGAATTGTCGCAAGAGGGTGTCCCCGTGGGTCAGGGAGCGAAGCCCAGGGAATTGCCCCTCACCATACCGATCACGGCCCCTCTTTGGACGGGGAAAAGGGCCATAGTCTATGTGGCGGTCCCGGGATCCGACCACACCTACGAGGCCAGGGAGGTGATCTTGGGACCCCAAGGTAGAGACAGGGTGATCGTGAAGGAGGGGTTGGAAGAGGGGGAGCTTGTTGTGACGAAGGGCGCTTTCAAGTTAGACAGTGCATCCCAGATCATGGCCAAACCCAGCATGATAGGGGCGATGTCCAAGGAGCCTGGAAGCTGAAGGAAAACGCCATGAAAGATGGGGTTCAGAGCTCCCTCATTGGGTCTCTGATAAAGGCCTGTTTGAAAAGGCCAGGTTTAGTCCTGGCCATCGTCTCTGTTGCGTGTTGCCTTGGTGTGTCCTTCGCACCCTTCGATTGGGACCTCAAGGGCCTGCCTCGTTTCCCAATTCCAGTAGATGCCATTCCGGATATCGGAGAGAACCAACAGATCATATTCACCGAGTGGCCTGGCCGTTCCCCCCAAGATGTGGAAAATCAGGTCTCCTACCCTCTCACGTCAGCTTTGCTGGGTATGCCAAAGGTCAAGGCCATCAGGTGCACATCGATGTTCGGCTTTTCCATAGTATATGTTATCTTCGAGGATGGCGCCGATTTTTATTGGTGCAGGAGTCGTATTCTGGAAAAACTCAACAGCCTTCCTCCTGGAACTCTCCCTCCTGGGGTCCAGCCAGCTCTCGGACCAGATGCGACAGCGCTCGGTCAGGTCTTCTGGTACACACTGGAAGGTCGAGATCCACAGGGCCGTCCCACTGGAGGCTGGGATCTCCAAGAACTGAGGTCAATACAAGATTGGCATGTCAGGTTCGCGCTCCTTTCAGCAGAGGGGGTGACGGAAGTCGCTTCCATTGGGGGTTTTGTCAAGGAATACCAGATAGATGTGGATCCGATGCTCCTCAAGGCGTGGAAAGTGAGCCTGGAAGAGGTGGTGGCTGCAATTCAGAGGGCAAACCAGGAGTTGGGCGCCCGGACCATAGAGTTGAATAGGGTAGATTATGTGGTCAGGGGACTCGGCTTCATCCGAGATCCGAGAGAGCTGGAGGATTCCTTGGTCAAGGTGAATGAGGGAGTGCCTATCTTCGTCCGGCATCTGGCCAAGGTGACCCTCGGACCAGCAGCGAGGTCGGGAATACTGGACAAGGAAGGCGCTGAGACTGTTGGGGGAGTGGTGGTGGTGCGCCACGGAGAAAACCCCCTTCTGACCATAAAAAATATTTGGCGAAAGATAAAGGAGATCTCGCCCTCTCTTCCTAAAAAAACTCTCCCAGACGGCACAATTAGCCAGGTAACGATAGTCCCCTTTTACGACCGAGGTGGCCTCATCCAGGAGACGCTGTGGACCCTTCACGATGCTTTGGTGCAAGAGGCTTTGGTGGTCATGGTAGTGATAATGGCAATGGTGGGGCACCTGAGAAGCGCGATCCTGGTCTGCTCGGTCCTCCCTCTGGCCGTACTCATTTGCTTTGTGGCCATGAAGGCATTAGGGATAGAGGCAAACATCGTGGCCCTGGCAGGCATTGCGATAGCTATAGGAACGCTCGGGGACATGGGGATCATCGTCACCGAGAACATACTTGGTCATTGGGAGAGGGCCGCCCCCGGAGAGGACAGGAAGACCATCATTTGTAAGGCTGCCCAGGAGGTAGGAGGTGCTGTTGTAACGGCAATGGCAGCCACTGTTGTGAGTTTTATGCCCATATTCGCTCTCACAGGGGCCGAGGGAAAGCTCTTCAGACCTCTGGCCACAACCAAAACCATAGTGCTTGTCGCCTCGATGGTCGTCGCTGTGACCATGGTTCCCGTGGGAGCGAGACTTCTTCTCCACGAAAGGGTGGAGAGATGGGCAAGAAGCCACCTTGTCCTGGAGGGACTCGTATGGTGCGGAGTGGGAGTTGCCCTTTTGTGGAATCCATGGATAGGCGGGGCTCTGGTTTCAGTCGGGGCATGGGGCTTGATACATGAGAGGGTTTCCGGCAAAAACAGAACGTGGAGTTGGAAAGGGGCTAGATGGGTTCTGGTTCTATGCTTTTTGGGCATTCTCTGCTCTCAATGGATTCCTTTGGGAGCCGAAAGTGGAGTGCTCCCAAATTTGCTTTTTGCGGGAAGCCTCATGGGGGCAGCTATAGCTTTGCTGCTGACAGTTCAAAGATGGTACCCAACAATCCTGAGTTGGTGTCTCGAGCACAAGGCAGCTTTCCTGTGCATTCCTGTTTTCATAGTTATCTTGGGCCTCACAGTCTGGCTCGGTTTCACCAACGTCTTCGGTTGGCTTCCCCCTTCTGTGAAGCGCTCCAGCGCTGGCGCCTTCCTCGCTCACTTGTTCCCTGGAGTGGGCAAGGAATTCATGCCATCGCTAGACGAAGGCTCATTCCTTTACATGCCCACAGTCATGCCCCATGCATCCGTGACAGAGCTCCTGGAGATCCTCCAGATTCAGGACCAAAAGATCGCGGCCATACCCGAAGTGGAAACAGTGGTGGGAAAGTTGGGAAGGGCAGAATCTGCTTTGGATCCGGCTCCCCTTTCCATGTTCGAGACGCTAATACATTACAAATCCCAATATCTCACAGATTCCTCGGGAAGGATCTTGACCTTCAAGTGCGACAAAGATGCCCTGGACCTATTCAGAAACGTGCGGGGAGAGCCAGTCCTGGCACCGGATGGAATGCCCTACCAGGTAAGAGGCCGCTTTCTTAGGGATGACACGGGGAATCTCATACCCGACATTTGGGGGACCCCTTTCAGGCTATGGAGGCCACCCCTCGATCCCCTCATAAACCCTGGAAGAAAGGCCTGGCCGGGGATCAGAAGCACGGAGGACATCTGGGAAGAGATAGTCAAAGCGGCCATGGTCCCTGGGGTCACATCGGCCCCCAAACTTCATCCGATCGCAGCCCGCATCGTGATGCTCCAGAGTGGGATTAGGGCATCCATGGGAGTGAGGGTGAGGGGACCTAATCTGGATGCCATCCAAGAGGCTTGCAAGGTTTTAGAAGAGGCCATAAGAGAGGTACCTTCAGTGGATCCAAGATCCGTCGTAGCCGATCGTGTAGTAGGCGTGCCGTACCTCGAGATCAGGCCGGATCGTTTTGCCATGGGCCAGTACGGGGTGGACCTACAGCAGCTTCTGGAAGCCCTGGACGTGGCGGTCGGTGGCAGGAAGGTCACGACCACTGTGGAGGGTAGAGAGCGATATCCGGTGAGGGTCAGATACCTGAGAGAACTCCGGGATGATCCCGAGGCCATTGCTCGGATCCTAGTGCCAACGGCAAGCGGAGCTCAGGTCCCCCTCGGCCAAATGGCCGAATTGAGGTTCTCGCCAGGTCCCCAGATGATCCGCACTGAAGATACCTTCCTGGTGGGATATGTGGTCTTCGACAAAAAAGAGGGATTTGCCGAGGGGGACGTTTTCGACCATGTTCGGCAATATCTCGAGTGGCGCATGGGCTCCGGGGGTTTGGCCCTACCCACGGGGGTCAGCTTCTCAATGACTGGGAATTACGAGAATCAGATTAGGGCCTGGAAGAACCTCATGGTGGTTGTGCCAATGGCACTGCTTGTGATCTTGGTTGTCCTGCAACTCCAGTTTTCTTCCATGGCAATGACAGGGCTCGTTTTCTGCTGCATCTTCGTGAATTGGGCAGGGGCATTTGTTCTCATTTGGCTCTATGGACAGCCCTGGTTCATGGATTTCACAGTCATGGGAAGATCCATGAGGGAGGTGTTCCAGATCCACACCTTGAACCTGAGTGTTGCTGTATGGGTGGGATTCATAGCCCTCTTTGGGGTGTCATCGGACGACGGGGTCGTGATGGGAACATACCTCACCCAGAGTTTTGCTCGAAGGCGCCCCACCGATTCCAGAGAAGTGCGGGAGGCCGTATTGGAGGCCGGAAGAAGGAGGATCAGGCCGTGCATGATGACCATGGCAACAACTTTGCTGGCGCTCCTACCCGTTCTCACTTCCAAAGGAAGAGGCTCTGACCTCCTCCTACCCATGGCCATTCCGTCCTTCGGAGGGCTTCTTGTGGAGGTCATAACGATGCTGATCGTTCCAGTGGTATATTGCTGGATCCAGGAAACAAGGATAAGAAGACGAAAGGAAAGGGAATATGGGATTAGTTAGGACAGCTCTGTTGCTCCTTGTCCTTTGGGTTGTCATTTTTCAGCTCACGGATGGGGAATGTGAGAAGAATGGCCCCCCTCTATTGCCCGAGGCGAGAGAGGAATCAACGGGAACGAATCCTTTGATGCAGAGGGAAAGAGCAGATGAGGAGAACCGCAAGGAGGAGGAAAAGGCGAAAAAATGTTACGAGATGGCAAAGGAGCTAAAGGGTCTTTTTCTCGCAGCGAGAGAGGCATCCATCCAGGGAGATTCCTGCTCTTCTGGCCACAAGGCTAGAGAATTTTTGAAAAAACTGGACAAATTGAGGACAGAGTGTTCACCCGGGTTTTCCGAAAAAGTTGGCTTCAGCCAGAAGGTGGTGAAGAATGTAACCCGGCTCGAGGTACTGGGTCTCCAGCGTTGTACAAACCTGGGCCAAGAGAGCACCAATAGCCCGATAAAACGGGGGCCAGAGTGATCGAGATAGACGGGTCGGCTTACTCGGGAAGCGGGACAATAGTGAGATACGCTGCGGCGCTCGCCACTTTGGCTTGCAAGCCCATAAGGGTCACCAATATAAGGGCTAGAAGGCCAAATCCAGGGCTCAGGCCGCAGCACCTCTCCGTTGTCCGGGCTTGTTGCGAGCTCTCAGGGGGTAAGCTCCAGGGGGATACCGTGGGCTCCCGCGACATCCTATTCTGGCCTGGTGAACGGGTAGAGGGCGGAAGATTCAAATGGGACATAGGAACAGGTGGGTCCGCAACCATGATGGCCTTCTCCCTGATTCCCCTAGGGCTTTGCGCGAGAATACCCTTGGAGATGGAGATAACGGGTGGTCTTTTCCAGGACAATGCGCCTAGCGCCCTCCACATGGAGAAGGTCCTGATTCCCTGCCTTCGGAAGATGGGGGCTTCAGTGGAGTTGGAAATCCTGAGGCCAGGCTATGTCCCCAAGGGAGGAGGGAGAATCAGAGTCGTTGTTCATCCTCTGGATGGCCCTTTGCGTCCCTTGGTTCTGGGATCTCAGGGTTCTGTGGAGAAGATACGGGGAGTTGCCCTCGCATCGCACCTCCGGCAAAGAAAGGTCACTCATAGAATAGCCCAAAGGTGCGAGGAGCTTCTCGAGGCCAAAGGGATCAGGCCAGATTTTCAGCTCTGGGACGATGATGCCGCCATTCAACCTGGAGCCTCTGTCCTTCTCTGGGCCGAGACAACTACGGGTTGCCTCCTCGGGGCGGACAGGGCGGGGAGGCCCGGAAGGAGCTCGGAGGAAATGGCCGAGTACGTGGTGAGGACCCTAGTGGAAGACCTGGAAAGCGGAGCTACGGTCGACAGGTACTTGGCCGATCAGCTGGTTCTTTTCGCAGCCCTGGCCCGAGGAAAAAGTTCCTACTTGATCCCGCGAATGACCGACCACCTGGAAACGAACCTTTGGTTGGTGAAGATGATTCTAGGGAGCTCCTGGCGGCTAGAAGGAAAGAGTCTGACCATAGAAGGGGTATCGAGGACATAAAGACAGCGATTCGACCCGACACCGAGGGACAGGTTTCAAAGAAGGCTTGCACCCAAGTGGGTGTAGGATCGAGGGGAGGATCTTCCCTGTGGAAAAAGAAAGGCCTCATTGGTAAGCTCTCTTTGAAGGCCGAGGGATGTCCTCGAGCGATCGATGTCCAAAGGAGGGGTACGAGAGATGGAACTTGCGGGGAAAAAAGTGGCAATACTGGTTGAGAACAAGTACAACGACTTCGAGTTCTGGTATCCTTATTTCCGGATGAAGGAGGCTGGCGCAAGGGTTGCTATCGTGGGGACGGGAGCGAGCTCCTATACAAGTGGAACGGGTCTTTCAGTCCCTCACCCAAGTGTTGCGGCAAGCAGCAAGGAGTTGGTCTCAGTGGATTCAGTGAGTGGAGAGGATTTCGAGTGCGTGATTGTTCCAGGAGGATTTGCACCTGATTACATGAGACGCAATCCAAAGCTCCTGGCATTCGTGAGGGAGATGTTCGAGAAAGGGAAGGTGGTAGCTGCCATTTGCCACGCGGGGTGGGTTCTCATTTCAGCTGGGATCGTAAGGGGGAAAAGGGCGACGTGCTTCTTCGCCATAAAGGATGATCTCGTAAATGCGGGTGCTAATTACGTGGACGAGGAGGTTGTGAGAGACGGAAACTTGATAACATCTCGCTGCCCCGACGATCTCCCGGCCTTTTGCAGGACCATAATAGAAGCCCTCCGCTCTTCCTGAGCGGACCCGGATGAGGCCTGGGCGACTCTTGAATGTGGGGCCAGCTATAGTTCTCGTAGGAGGTCGAAGATGACTTCGCCCCAGGAAGAGAGGGGACATCCTGGAAAGATAAAGCTCATAGTTACGGCCAAGGATCTATTTTCAGCGAAATATACAAAGGCCTCCCTCAAGGAGGCCTTGGATAGGGCTAGGGTCGCACAGACGGGTTTCAAGGGCGTGTTCGCTGTGGAGGTGGAGGGAAGGGTGGAGGAGATTCTGGAGACCATCCAGAGGGAATGTGGGGAGGATATAGGAAGGGTCACACCGGTGATGAAGGAAATCCCCAGTCGTACAGAAGCCCTGAAGGAAGCGGCTGTGGAACTGGCAAGGGAGGCCATTGGCCCAGATGAGACCTTCTGCTTCCGAATCCACAAAAGGGGCTCTCACGGATATTCCGAGGATACCCCGGTCCTCGAGAGGGAGATAGGTGGTGCCATATTCGATGCCCTGGAAAAGAGAGATGGAAAACCTCCCAAGGTAAGGCTAGCATCACCCGATGTCACCGTGGTTGCAGAGGTGATGGGGGAGTGGACGGCAGTTGGCGTAATCAAGAAATCCTGGCTCAAGGAGGCCTAGGACAGTTCCGATCTTCCTTTTGAGATGTGGCCCTGATCTGAATGGGAATATCCCCGAGGCGGCCCGTAGGTTCGGGGCTTGAGTCCCCAAGGGCATGGACTCTCGGAGACAGTTCATCCTGGCCCGAGGGAAGAGTGCGCTCTAACGAGCTTGGGAACTCGCGAATCCTCCTTGACAAGGGCAAGGGCTACAAGTAAAAATTTTCCACGCAAATTCAACCCCTTGGAAAGAGCGGAATCTTCTCACAAAGCCTGTGAGATATCCCTTTCCGGGACGATTGGGGAGGCGGGCCAGTCGCCACGGGCGCGGTTTTACACCTTCTGGAGGTTTCAAGGATGGCGGGAGAAGATTCGAGTGTTGGACTTTCGGGGTCAGGGGAGTTGGAGAGGGCTCTCAGAAAGGCACAGGACAGGATAGAGGAGCTCGAGGCAAGGGCCTCCCTCTACGAGACCCTCATAGACCAGTCCCTTTCGGGCATTTACTTGATCGACAAGGAAGAGCGCTACATCTACGCCAATCCCAGTTATTGCGAGATAGTGGGCAGGCCGTGGGAGGAGCTCTACGCAGGGGATTCGTTGGCGGTAATTGCGCCCGAGGAGAGGGAGTTCGTGAGGGACAGGCTCAGAAGGCGGCTTGCAGGGGAAAAGGTGCCCTCTGAATACGAGATCTCAATCCTCAGGCCAGATGGGTCGCGGAGGTCGGTATGGGTCAGGGCCGTGAGAGTGATGTACCAGGGGCAACCAGCAGTTCTGGGGAACCTCGTGGACATAACCCTCCTCAGGAAGAGGGAGGAGGAGCTCAGGGAGTCGGAAGAGAGATTTAGAACCGCCTTCATGAACGCTGCCGTGGGGATAACTCTGGTGACTCCCGATGGGATATATCGGGAGGTCAATCCCGCAATGGCCCGAATTTTGGGGTACGAGCCCCAGGAGCTAGTGGGCAAAAGGGTGGCTGATTTCACCCATCCAGATGACCTGGAAAAGAGGGCGAAATTCCTGGATGATCTCCTATCCGGCCGGATCCCATGGGGTGAGCAGGAAAGGAGGTTCATCCACAAGGATGGGTCCACGGTATGGGTGAGGATATGGGCTAGCGTTCAGAGGGATAGCGCTGGGAACCCATTGCATTTCATAAGTCTGGTCCAGGATATAACCGCGCAGAGGAGAGCGGAGAATGCTCTCAGGGAGAGCGAGGAGCGTTACAGGAACTTAGTGGAGATGCTTCCAGAAGGGCTTTGGGTCCAGAGGAACGGGATCATCCTCTACGTGAATCCTGCTATGGTCAGGCTCCTCGGGGCATCGAGGGAGGAGGAACTCCTGGGGAGATCCATATACGACTTCGTTCATCCGGAATCAAGGGATTCTGTGCGAGAGCGCACAGAAGAGGTCCAGGAAAAGGGTGTGACTGTTCCCCTCAAGGAGCAGAAGTACATCTCCCTGGATGGCTCAGTAGTGGATGTGGAGACGTTTGCCACTGCCGTCCCCTTCCATGGAGAGAGGGCTGTTCTCGCTGTCTATAGAGACATAAGGGAGAGGAAAAGACAGGAGCAAGAGCGCAAAAGACTAGAGGAACGGTTCCTCGTGGCCCAGAAGATGGAGGCAGTGGGAATTCTAGCAGGGGGAGTTGCTCACAATTTCAATAACTTGCTGATGGCGATTCAGGGCAATGCCTCCCTCATGCTCATGGACCTGCCCGAAGATCACCCCCACAGGGAAAAGCTTCTCGCCATTCAGGAGGCTGTCAAGAGCGGGGCAGAGCTGACCCGTCAACTTCTGGGATTCGCACGGGGTGGCAAGTACGAGGTGAGGCCCATCAACATCAATACAGTGGTTGAGGAAATGGCGCACCTTTTCGGCAGAACCAGAAAGGAGATAACGATTCACAAGACTCTGGCCAGCGACTTATGGACTGTGGAGGCGGACAGGGGTCAGATGGAGCAGGTCCTCATGAACCTTTTCGTGAACGCTGCAGATGCCATGCCCAGAGGAGGGGAGCTATTTCTCGAGACACAAAACGTGGAGCTCGATGAAGATTACGTGAGACCCTTCTCCGCCAAGCCTGGGAAATACGTCCGAATCTCGGTGACGGACACGGGTGTGGGAATGGACGAGGAGACTCAGAGGAGGATATTCGAGCCCTTCTTCACTACCAAGTCATTGGGTAGAGGCACGGGGCTGGGCCTCGCCACGGTGTATGGGATAATCAAGGCTCACGAGGGCATCATCCGTGTCTATAGCAAGCCGGGTGAGGGGAGTAGTTTCCACATCTACCTACCCGCCTCCCCTAAGGAACCAGCGAGAGAATTCAAATTCGATGAGGGCATTGCAAGAGGCAGTGGCACGATTCTCGTGATAGACGATGAGCCAATGATATTGAAGGTGGCGGATCATCTCCTTCGGGCCCTCGGCTACCGCGTGATAACAGCCTCAGGCGGAAAAGAGGGCCTGAGGATATACAGGGAAAGGGGCCTCGAGATAGACCTGGTGATACTGGACATGATAATGCCAGATATGGAGGGAGGTGAGGTCTTCGAAAGCCTCAAACGGATGAACTCCCAGATAAAGGTGCTTCTGTCGAGTGGCTACTCCATAAACGGGAGGGCTCGAGACATTCTCAAGAGGGGATGCGTGGGGTTCCTACAGAAGCCCTTCACCCTAGCCGAGCTTTCCCAGAAGGTCAAAGATGCCCTGGCAAGGCCCTGACCAGGATCGATTCGCGATCTCTGTGAATCTGGGGACTGAAGCCCCGAAGCACTGGGTAAGTCCCTCGAATCTGGAGCGGATTGGAGAGCGAGAGGGAAGGCCTTCTCGGTATGGACCCCTTTGGCAAGAGATGGGATTGAATGGTGCCATGTAAAAGGGCCGTGAAGCAAGGAGCCTGCGGCCTTGGGGAGCGAGATCGGCCGGTTAGTCTTGGAAGACTAACCTTTTTGCGATGATCCTCTCAAGGGTGGCCAAAACTTTTTTGGCTGGGGGACCTGGATTCGAACCAAGATTCACGGAGTCAGAGTCCGTTGTCCTACCGTTGAACGATCCCCCAGCAATTACGAAAATATACCATAGCTTCCTTGGCGTCAACTCCCCAAATCTTGACCAGCTTCCTCCTCGATGTCTCCCCTGCAACGATCTCCACTTGTGACTTGGCCACCCCAAACTTCTTGGCGAGGAGCTCTAAGAGGGCCCGGTTGGCCTTTCCCTCTGTGGCAGGCTGGGTCACCCTCACTTTTAGGGCCCCTTCCACAAATCCAACTATCTCCTCGGAGGAAGCCTTGGGTTGAATCCACACGGGAAAGGAGATGAAATTTTCGCCCTCACTTATATCCAGGGGGCAATCGGGATTCCTGGTTTCCCATTTCCTCATGTTGTCTCATCCGAAAAAGGGGATCGGGCTCATCCTCTTCGGGAACTTTATAACCGAAACCCGGGCATCTAGTCCACTATCCCACAGTGAGAAGTAGCAGGGCTCCAGGGGAATGAGGGGCATTGTCCGCGAGATCTTCTTGAAGGCCTGGGAATTGCAATAGCTTTCTGCCCCGGCCCAAAAAACTTCGCGCCTTCTGGCCAGTGGGGGGAAAGGGGCTATGCGAGCCCGGAAGGGAGACTCAGTGCCTTATGGAGCGATCTCGGCATTGGGCAAGTGGCTTCTCGTGTCCCCCTACCCATTAATGAGATCCCTTGGCATCCTTTGGGCCTTGCAATCCGGACGTACAGGCCGCGCCCCTCCGAGAGAATCGCCTTTCGCGCCGTCCCCGGGCCTTCCACCGCAAGGCCATCTTGCCCTGGATGGCCCTCCCCGCGGAGGGGCGGGCTCCGCACGCCCGAGGGGAAGGCTCGGGCTTCACCGAGGTATGTCCCCGCTAGGCAACCGGCCTCTGGCCAACTCGTCGACAATGATGACGTGCCTCGGCTTGCGCACCGCATCGCAATGCGGGCGCGGAGACCGCGCCCCTCCGAGAAAACCGCCTTTCGCGTCATCCCCGGGTTTTCCCCCGTGGGGCCACCGACGTTGCGTCTGGCCTCCGCGCGGAGGGGCGGGCTCCGCACG